>Ga0134125_10001825_pt1 | contig 25724 bp, 27 predicted proteins | sample KB31751_FD_96464 | JGI IMG/M metagenome (GOLD analysis project Ga0134125, IMG submission 96464) | Terrestrial soil microbial communities with excess Nitrogen fertilizer from Kellogg Biological Station, Michigan, USA - KB3-175-1 | ecosystem: Environmental > Terrestrial > Soil > Unclassified ...
GATGCCTGCTCGAAGATCGCCATCATCTCCGGACCGAACTGTTCCCGGAAATACCGTGGATGAAGCCGGATCAGTGCGCTGTACAGTCGCCGCATGTCAGATCCCTCCCTGCGCTTTGGCCGGCATGCGCTGCCTGGCTTCGCGCACCACTCCTTCGAGACGCGCGATTTCCGTCGAGAGCACCCGGCGGCCGAGCGCGGTGAGCCGGTAGTAGCGGCGGCGCGGATCTTCCGGGTCCTCACCCGCGGCGGCCACAATTCCCTGCATCGTGAGGCGCTGCAGATTATCGTAGAGAATACCGGGTCCCGGCTTGTAGCGGCCTTCCGACTGGCGCGCGATCTCCTGCATGATGGCGTAGCCATGCAGCTTTTCCCCTGCCAGCGCGAGCAGGATATGCAGGGTGGCCGGGGAAAGCGGCAGGAAAGAATCGACGGAATCCTGCTTCATTCGGATTCCGTTATATCAGATTCCGTTAGTCAAATACAAGCGGCTACGCAGAGTGTTACCGATTTCGAGCGCCTGCTGGCAATGCGCTCATACAGGAACGTCCGGCAGGCTGAGTTTGTGGCAGGTTACTTCAGAGGTTTGCGTTCGGAGCGTTTCACGCGCCCGCGGATCTTCAGCTCGATCGGCGTGCCTTCGAAACCGAAACGTTTGCGGATCTGATTGACGAGGAACCGCTCGTGCGAAAAGTACAGCGGCCCGGCCTTATCCGTGAACACAATAAACGACGGCGGCCGCACACCCGCCTGGGTGATGTAGAGGATCTTGCGCTCGTCGAACTTCAACGATTCGACGAAACGGTTCAGTTCGCCCGTGGTGACGCGGTGCGTAGCGGCGGCATAGACCTTTTTGATAACTCCGAAGAGCCCCTGTACACCGTTCCTGGTTTTCGCCGAAAGGAAGATCACCGGCGCGTATTCCAGAAACTTCAGGTGGTAGCGGATGTTTTCCTCGAATTCCTTCCGCTTGTCATTACTGACGAGATCCCATTTATTGACGCATAGAATCACCGGGCGCCCACCTTCGTGCGCGTAGCCCGCAATGGTCGCATCCAGCCCGAGAACGCCTTCCGTGGCGTCCATCACCATCACAACCACGTTCGCCATCCGAATGTGACGGCGCGCCATCACGACGCTCAGCTTTTCCGCCATCAGCTTCGTCTTGCCCTTACGACGGATGCCGGCGGTATCGATGAAAATGTATTCCGTGCCGGCGTGGGTAACGGCTTCGTCCACGGCATCGCGCGTAGTGCCTGCGATCGGCGAGACGATAGCGCGGTCTTCACCCACCAGCGCATTCAACAGGGTCGATTTACCCGCGTTGGGGCGCCCGATGATGGCGACTTTGATCGGCTCGGCCGCTGGTTCTGCCGAGGTTTCGGCCGTGGCTTCGGCCGTCTCCGACGCGGCTTCTTCGGATTCCGGAAAACCCTCGGTCAGGTGCAGCAGGAACGCGTCGATTCCCGTTCCATGCTCCGCCGAAACGGGATGTATGTCGGGAATCCCGAGCTCATAAAAACCGTGCACCAGCGATTCATTGACCCCGGTATCGATCTTATTCACCGCCAGCAGAATCGGCTTGCCCGTTTTGCGCAGCAGTGTCGCCAACTCCCGGTCAGCCGACGTGATTTCGGACCGCCCGTCGACGACGAAAATGATGCGCGACGCGCTTTGGAGCGCGACTTTCGCCTGCTTCAGAATCTGGCTCGGGATGTAGTCGGCGTCGCTGACAACAATTCCACCGGTATCGATCAGCTCGAAGCGGCGGCCTTCGAAGTTGGCCTCACTGCTAATCCGGTCGCGGGTGATGCCGGGCTCGTCGCCCACAATGGACCTGCGACCGCGCGTGATTCGATTAAAAAGAGTGGACTTGCCAACGTTCGGCCGACCCACGATGACGACCGTGGGCGTCTCCTGCGACATGAGTCTCCATCATAACAGGGCGATGGGAATGAGATACTTCGTTTCAGATGAGGCTTATTTCCCTGTTTTGCGCCGCGGCGCTGGCGGTTTTGTCGCTCGCCTGCTCAACCGGCAACCAGGTTTCGAATCTCAAGGTGCTGATCGGCGCGACGGCGGTTTTTGTGCCCGGCGGAAATCCGGTACAGGATACCGTGATTGTCATCGAGGGCGACAGGATTCGGGCGGCGGGGATGCGCAAAGACGTGCCGGTCCCGCAGAATTCAGAACGTACAGACCTTACCGGAAAGTGGGTGGTTCCGGTTTCCGGGGGCAAAATTGCCCCGGGAGAGCCCGCCGACCTGTTCGTGCTCAACACTGGTGAAAACGGCAGCCCGGCAACCGGAGCGCCTGCGCGCCATATGATTCACGGCCACTGGCAATAGGGGCGATGAATTTTCTGCGAACCTGACGAACCGGTCGAACGTAATGCCTCACAAGGAGTTCACTATGCGACTGGTCTCCACCCTTTTACTCGCCCTCCTGCTCATGGGATGCGATTTCGAGGATTTCGGCCCTTCCGACCGCTATAAAGAAGACTTTCACTTCACTCTCAAGCCCGCTGACCGGCTGAGCGTTGATAATTTCAACGGCTCGGTGGAGATTGAGGGCTGGGACGAGCCGAATATTGAGGTCACCGGCGTGAAATACGCGTCGACCGAAGAACTTCTGAAGACCATGAAGGTGGAAGCGCACGAGATGGGGTCTCTCGTAGAACTTCGCACCGTGCGTCAGGATACGTTCCATGGAAATCGCGGCGCGCGCTATCTGATCCGGGCGCCGCGAAAGACAATCGTGGATCGCGTGATCTCAAGCAATGGTTCCGTCCGGGTGCACGACATGACGAGCGCGGCGAACATCCACACTTCGAACGGACCGATCCGGATTGAAAACGTTTCGGGTGGCGTGGATGCGGTGACGTCGAATGGGGCCATCGATCTGGACACGGTATCCGGGCGATTGAGCCTGCATACGTCGAACGGCAGGATTCGCGCGGAGTACATCACGGGCCAATGCGAGGCGGAGACTTCGAATGGCGCCGTGACGCTGCGGTTCAAGGATGCTCCGAACGGTCCCACGCGCGTTCATACTTCGAACGGCTCGGTGGAACTCGCCCTGATGCAATCGCCGAAAGACGATATCCACGCCGACACAAGCAATGGCTCCATCTCCGTGGAACTGCCTGCCGGCACATCCGCGCACGTGAACGCGCGGACTTCCAATTCGGTCAGCTCGGATTTCGACGTAACGGGCAACGTGTTCGACCACGAGAAGCATCATCTCGAAGGCAACATCGGGGCGGGCGGTCCGCTGATCGACCTGAGCACGCATAATGGCGGAATTCATCTGCGGAAGGGTTCCGCGAGCGTGAACTAGCGGCGCTCCGCCTGCTGTTCGCTGAGGCGGCGATAGTATTCGGAAACCGCCTTTTCGTAGCCGCTGGGCATGGGTCCCACGCGGCCGCCCTCGAGCAGGGAGAGCCCCTTCGGCGCCGGACCTTCGTCCGTCAGAACTTCGATCGAGTGTTCGCCGCTGATTGGCACATCCTCGCCGGCATAACGGACGCTCACGTGATATCCATCGTTCCGGAGCACGCGAAAGCGGGCATTTGGCGTGAGCGCTATTGGGTCAGCTTCTTCGAAAACGAGTTGACCGCCGTTCAGCGGGCGGTCCGTCTCAACCTCAATGTTCGCGATCGCTCCGGCGGGCGCGATAATGTCACCATCCGCGGCGGGCGCAGGCGCGGAATTCCCGGATAAGATCACGCGGATTCCGGTCACGTTCGGCAGATCCACCACTTTGAGCCGCGATACCGGTGAACGAACGCCGTTCGATTCGGCATAGTATTCCATCGATCGCGCGACGGTGGGGAGTTGAATCGCAAAGACCGCATCCTGACCTTCGGGAAGCAGAGGAATGGACTGCCACTCCCGATCCCCCGCATTACGAACCCGGAGCGTCGCCTGCGTCGCGGCAAAGCCGGAGACGCGCGCCTGGACGGTCCATTCCCCGCCCCTCCGAACAGTGTTGCGAGCAGCCTTCAGATCGACCCGAAACGCTTCGCGGCGGCCCCACAGAACACCTGCGTTTGTTCCTGTGAGCACCAGGAAGAGCAAGGCGCACGCGGCGGCGATCAGCGTCATGGAAGCAGCGGCGAACCGCCCGCCTGAAACAAGGTCGCGAGGCGTGAAGGCCGCGGCGGCAGGAAGCGCTCCGTCGGCGAGAAGAGGCAGGAATGGATCATCACGATGCTTTTCGGCGCGCTCGACAAACGTGACAAGCTGCTGCGAGAAAGCCGGCAGGCGCGCCTCAATCAGCCGGGCCGCGGTATCGCGGCCGATACGGGCTCGCACAGACAGCACCGCCGCGGCCAGAATACCGGCGAGCAGAACCAGACGCTCCGCGCGCAGCGATCGGGGCGATGCCGGAATGCGGCTCATGGTCCAGGTCAGCGCAATCGTCAGCAGGAGGGCGGCGAGGACGACCATCGCAGCGCCGCGCAACCACGCATGACAGCGTAGTCTGCGAACGCAGCGATCGAGATAACCCGATAGTGCGTCAACCGGGCTCATTCAGCGTGGGCGTGTGGTTTTTGATGGGTGTGGACCGGCCGCCACCAGGCGCGTACCGCGTGCAGGCCAAGAAACAGATACGCTCCTGCCACCAGCGAGAGCGGATAATCCAGCCAGTTCGCCTGCGCAACGTGCAACCCGATCCAGCCCCCTACGATCGTCGGCGATTCCGCCAGAAGCGCCAGCAGCGCCGCGCGGCCCGGCTTCTGGGCGGACATCCGGAGGATAGCGCCCAGCGCCAGCCCTTCGGGAATTTTATGCAACAGCAGCACCGCGGTCAACGCCTCGGCCGCGCCGTGGGTCGCGGTCATGCCCCATCCATCCACAAACGAATGGATCGCTGTGCCAATTATGAGCGGCCCGGAAAATCCGTGGCTGTGCGAGCACGACGGGCATACCGGCACGCCCGCCCGGTCAATTACTTCCAGAAGCCCATAGCCCGCGGCCGCAGTCAGGAGCGGAACTAACCATCCCATCTCTCCAGCCACTTCGGGAAGCAGGCCAAACAAGGCTACAGCCGCGAGCAGGCCGCCGCTGACGGGAACGAGATAACGGGCGCGCCGTCCGGCGGAGAAGAAAATGCCGGCCAGCGCAAACGCGAACGCCAGAGCTAACGCCAGAACCGAACGCAGAAAGGAAGGATCGTCCAACTCTCTACTGTAGCGGGTCGCGGCTGTATACTGAGCCGAATGGCCGCTTCGCTGACAATCCGGCAAGAGGGCGATGTCACCGTCGTTGACGCCACGGGGCGCATCGTCATGGGCGACAGCGCCACCGCACTCCAGGTATTGCTGCGCCGCCTCATCAATGAGGGCACGAAGAAAATCGTCCTGAATCTGGCGGCGGTGAGTTTCATGGACACCGCCGGCATGGGTGAGATGGTGGGCTGCTATGTTTCCGCATCGCGCACGGGCTCAAAAGTCAGGATCTGCGAGGTCACCCGGCGCATTTTGGATTTACTCCAGATGACGCGTCTTACCAGCGTTCTGGATATCTACGACTCGGAAGATGAGGCGCTCCAGTCATTCCGGCCATCCCGATAAAATGGAAGCAGATGCCGGGGAGAGGTTTGTTGACTACCGCCGCTGTGTGGCTGATGTGGGGCGCAACTGTCTCCGCGCAGGCTCCTGGCGTACGTATCCGTCCGCCTTCCGTTCTGCCGATTTCCTCCATCACGATCGCCGGTAATCAGAAGCTCAAAACCGACGCGATTCTCGGCGTGCTCGGATTGAAGGTGAAAGATCAGGGCAGCACGGCAATTTTCAACGCCGCGCGCGACCGTCTGCTCGATACCGGCTATTTCGACACCATCAGCTACTCATACCGGCAGAAGGATCTCGGGTTTGCCGTCACCTTCACCGTGTCCGAAATGCAGCAGGTATACCCGATCCGCGTGCAGGGGCTGCCGGTTACGCCCGCCGGAGTCGCCGACATTCTGCACGCGAAAGATCCGTTGTTTAACGGCTTGCTGCCGGGCACAAAGAAGGCGGTGGATCGATCCGCGGAATACGTGCAGCAATCGCTGAGCGCCACGAACCCGGATATCCACGTGCGTGCGCGAGTGATCCCGACAAGCCCGGATCATTATGAGGTCGAGTTCTCGCCCGCCGAGGGTCTGCCGGTGATTGCCGACATGACGTTTGAAGGCAGCTCCGCGGTGTCAGCGGCCGATCTCCACACTGTGATGATCGAGAACGGCATCGGCCAACCCTACAGCGAAGAGAATGTGAAAGCGCTGCTCGATCAGTATGTGCGTCCGCTGTTTGAAAAAGAAGGCCACATGCGCGTGCGCTTCCCGCGGATTGTTGGCAACCCCGCGGAGAAAGTGAAGGGCATCGACGTGCGCGTGACGGTGGATGACGGCCCGGTATTCAAGCTCGGCCAGGTCAGTGTACGGGGGGCGGGCGCGGGTGACAGCAAACGCATTCTCCGCATGGCGAATATCCAGACGAGCGGCTCGGGCGCTGTAATCAATGGCGACGAAATCACGAAAGGCGTCGGCAAAATTCAGGATGTGCTGCGCGGCGAAGGGCATCTGGATGCGAAGGTGTCGGTAGACCGATCGATTCATGATGCGACGGAGACCGTCGATGTCGCCTACGATGTGGACCCCGGGCCGGTCTACACGTTAGGCAAGCTCACGGTGACCGGACTCGGTCTGGACGGCGAAGCTGCGATCCGCAAGATGTGGACGGTGAAACCGGGTGATCCGTATCCCGGGAACTATCCGAAGAACTTTGTCGAAGAGGTCAAAAAGCAGGGGCTATTCGATAACCTCGGTGACATCTCGGCTACACCTTCGATCAATCACGACACGCACGTGGTGGACGTGACGCTGAACTTCGTTTCCGCGACATCGGTGCTTAACCCAAAACGTCCTCTCTAACCCATGCTGATCAACCCATGCTGATCGCGATCACGCGCGAAGTCAGCGCTTCTCTGGCTCAATGCGAACTGACGTGGCTGGACCGGCAGGCGATCGATATCGAGAAGGCGCGCGCGGAGCATCGTGCTTACGAAGAGTGCCTGCGGGATCTCGGAGCGCGTGTCATTTCCCTGCCCGCGCTGGATGAATATCCGGATGCCGTGTTTGTGGAAGATCCGGCCATTGTGCTGGATGAGGTGGCGGTCATCGCGACGATGGGCGCGGCGAGCCGCCGGGGTGAACGTGAGAGCCTGGCTGAGGCGGTTGGGCACTACCGGCAGGTGATTCGAATGCGCGACCCGGCGCGGCTCGAAGGCGGCGACGTGATGCGGGTGGGACGTCAGCTTTACGCCGGGCTTTCCGGCCGGACCGATGCGGGGGGTGTGGCGCAACTCGGTGAGTTGCTCGCGCCGTATCGATATCGGGTACATGGCGTGGAGCTTCGGGGCTGCCTGCATCTGAAATCAGCCTGCTGCGCACTGCGAGACGATACCGTGTTGCTGAATCGGGAATGGGTGGATACGTCGCTGTTCGGCGGCTATCGGCTGATCGATGTAGCGGCGAGCGAGCCGGGGGCGGCAAACGCGCTGGCGATCGGAAATACGGTGGTGATGCCGGATGCTTATCCGGCCACGGCGGAAATCCTGCAGCGCGAAGGATTCACCGTACGGGCTCTCGATATGACCGAGCTGATGAAGGCTGAATCCGGCGTTACCTGTTCGAGCCTCCTCTTCGATTTCCGCTGCTGAAGAGATTCAAAGATAGCTGAATAGCGGACTCGTACCGCGCCGCTTCACGCTCGCATACCAGCGGCAGAGCGGATACATCAGCGCGACCACCGCGGCCCAGATCAGATAGACGCCCCACAAGCCGAAGCCCCAGCCCGGCGGGCGCAGGAACGGGAATTCGGCGATGGAGCGCGACGTAAACATCCACCACACCCCGCCGAATTGCGCGGCGCAGATGGCAATCGCAATCAAGTGCATCGCGGTGATGTGCAGCATGTAGTAAAACAGCGGCACGCGCCCGAAGATCACGACCGGAGTGAGGCGGCGAAACTGGATGCCGTCGATCAGGGCAAGCAGAATCAGCGCCGGGCCCAGCGTCATCAACAGGAAATCGAGCGACGGCGGATATTTCGTCGTATTGAGGAATGACAGAACGGTGAAAAATGAATTCTTCGCGTGTGTCCAGGGAGCCGGATCGCCATAACCGTTGATGCCGCGGATGACGATGAACAGTGCGGTCGCCAGCAGACCTGTTCGCAGCAGAAGTTGCTTCCTCCGCGGCGCGTCCCACAAAAAGACCGGACCGAGCGCGAACCCGGCCATCATCACCGCGTACCAGGGAATCAGCACGTAAGCGAAGAAGAAATTGTGGCCGGGCGTGATCTCGACGTTGGCCTGCCGGTAGAGGAAATCCCACCACCATGCGGAGGGCGCCGGCATGCGTCCCAGCAGGTTGTGGGCAGCGATACTGACAAGCGCGACAGCCGCAAACCCCCGCGGCGGCAGCCAGATCGCGGCTGCGAGCACGAGCATGGACCAGCCCAGAATCCATAAGATTCCGGCAATCGTGATCTGAAAATCGAAATTGAAAGCCCATCCGAAACAGCGCGTCAGCACAAGCTCCAGAAAGATCAACCACACGCCGCGCGAGACCAGAAAGCGGCTGAGTTGCGCTTTCGTGCGATTGCCGCGTGTATACCAGAGATACGCGCCGAGCCCCGTGAGCAGCGAAAAAATGGGGGCGCAGAAATGTGTAATCCAGCGGGTGAAGAAATAAGGCCCGGTCGTGGCCGCGATATTGGTGGGGCTGAACGCCGCGTTGGTGAAGAGGTCGCGAACATGATCAAGCGCCATCACGATCATGACCAGTCCGCGCAGGAAGTCAATCGACTCGAGGCGGTTCTTCCCGGAGCTCATTTCGGCAATGCGTAATACGTGTAGGTGTAGCTCCAGGACATTTCTTTGCCTGGCTCGACGGAGATCGCGACGAACGGCTCGATCGCCATCACGCTGCGAATCGACCACAGCGCCATGCTCGCAAGCGGCTTGTCGCCCACAATGTGCACGCCAACACCCGCTTTCGGACTCTCCACGCGAATGTCGTAATCCTTCGCATCCGCGCCGAACCCTTCTACCGGCATGGCAACCGTTTCGTGGTCCTGCAGGGTCTTCAAATAGACGATACGCTTCCCTTCCACGGACGCCATTTGCGGATTCGGCGGGCGGCTGGTCTTCACATCAAACGGGAACGTGAGCGAATATCCTGCCGGCGTGCCCGCCTGATCCAGCGTCAGGAAGTTGTGGTTGTAGAGCTTGCTTTCGATGAGCTTCGATCCTGTATTTCGCAGCGAATGCGAGATCACCATCCCGGGCTTGCCTTTCGCCAGACGAACCGTCTTCGTGTAGGTATATCCGTAGCCCGTATCGGCATCGTGCAGTTCCTGAGTAAACTCGACCGAGTCGCCGTGCTTCCGGACCGTCCATTTGCCTGCTGAGACAATCTCGTACTTCTTGTAAGCGCTGTAGGGCGTCGCATCGCCGCGGCGCAGAACGCCCACTCCGATCTTGATGAATTTCCCCCCCGGCGCGGCAGCATCGAAGCCGAGCGGCGTCTGGAACTCGTCGGCCGGCCCCATGGAGCCGCTCTCCGAACTCACGACGATATCCGGGTCCTTGTAGACGAAATCGCGAACCGAAGAATCCTGCTTCGTGAACCACGGTCCATAAAAATCGTGCCCGTCGAACTTCAGGCTGGAGATGACACCGGACCAGTCAAATCGCGTGCCACGATAAAAACCGCTGGCCGCATCTGGCAGATAGAGCTTCGCCGTAATGTTCCCGTTCGTGATCGTCGCCTCCGGAGGCGGAGTCTGCGCCATCAGGACACCTCCTGTCAGCGTGGCAAACAAAACAATTGCGTAGATCCGCATTTTCAGCCCTCCCCGTTCTGAGCAAAATATCGCAACGCCGCGGCCAAAGTCTCGGGCGTCGCGGCTCCTTCTGAAACAATCCGGCCCTGATACTCGATGAACGGCACTCCCTCCACCCCGGCATCGCGCGCCGCTTTCTCTTCCGTGCGAACACGGCTGATCAGCGCGGCGTCCTCGAAATCCGCCTCAATCCCAAACTCCGCAGCAATCGAAGCCAGCACGGCGGTATTTCCCACGTCTTCACCATTACAGAAATATCCCGTGAACAGCCGTTCCGCCACGCGATTCTGCGCATCCACGCCCTTCGCCAGTGCGGCCGCCAGCAGCATATGCCCGCGAAAGGTATTGAGCGTCCGCTCCATCCGATCGTGCCGGAATTCAATCCCGGCACCGCGCCCGTTCTCCGCCACGCGCGCATCGAGCTGCATTGAATGCTCCCAGTTTCCGAACTTCGCCACACGATATTCCCGGCGGCTGATTCCTTCAGGCGGGATTCCCGGATTCAGTTCGAACGGATGCCAGCGGATCGCAATCTCCCGCCCGAGAATCTTCGCGGCCTGCTCCAGGCGCCGCTTCCCGATGAAGCACCAGGGACAAACGATATCGGATGTGACGTCGACGGTTAAGGGGCCAGGCATAGCTGTCGCAGCGTGGTGAAGCCATATTATCCGACTCGCGCGTTCCATTGCGCGATACTGACACTATGCGTATTCCAGCGCGGCTGGCGATCGCGCTCCTGCCCGCATTAGTCTTTGCTCAGAAACAGCCTTTCAACGCGGACGCTCTGCTGAAAATCCAGCGCATCGGCGATCCCCAGCTTTCGCCCGACGGCCGTTTTGTAGCCTTCGGCGTCAGCACGCCCGATCTCACTGCTAATAAGAATCTGACATCGATCTGGGTGGTCCTGACGGCTGGCGGCACGCCGCGCAAGCTCATGGATACGGCGGAACGTCCGCGCTGGGCTCCGGACGGCAAACGCATCTTCTACACAGGCACCCAGAGCGGCACGTCGCAGATCTGGAGCATCAATCCCGATGGCTCGGACCCGAAACAGGTCACGCACCTTTCCACGGAAGCCGCGGGCCAGATCGTTTCGCCGGACGGCAAGTATCTGGTGGTCACGAGCGACGTCTATCCCGATTGCGGCGCGGACGACGCCTGCAACCAGAAGCATCTCGACGCCAATAAGAACCGCACCACAGACGCGCGCCTGATCAAAAGCCTGCTTTACCGCCACTGGAAAGACTGGATGGGCGACCGCGTCACGCATCTGCTCTCCATCGCGCTCGAAGACGGCAAGGCGGTGGATCTCTCGCCTGGTAATCGTGTGACGCCTCCCTTTTCGCTTGGCGGTCCCGACGATTACGCCATCTCGCCGGACAGCGCCGAAGTCGCGTTCGCGCAGAATGCCGATCCCATTCCCGCGACCGGCACGAACAACGAAATCTACATCGAACCAATCACCGGCGGCGAACCCGTCAAAGTATCCACCAGCCCGGGCGCGGACAATTCCCCCGCATATTCGCCGGACGGCAAATCGCTCGCATGGCGCACGCAGGCGCGCGCCGGATACGAATCAGACCGCTGGTGCATTGCCGTCATGGACCGCGCCTCGAAGCAGCTCGCGATTATCACGGAACAGATCGATCGGCAGGTCAACAACTTCGTCTGGTCACCCGATTCGAGGAACATTTTCTTCACCGCGGTCGATCGCGGGTTGCAGTCGATTCAGCTCATCCCGGCCACGGGCGGCGGCGGACGGCTCGTCGTTTCAGGCCACGCGACGTATGACAACATGCAGCTCAGCGCGGACAACCGAACGATCGTCTTCACGCGCGAGAGCGGCAGTTCACCGAGCGAGATCTGGCGCGGCACATCAAGCGGCGGCCAGGCGGTTCCGCTCACGCACCTGAATGACGGATTGCTCGGCCAGTATCAGTTCACGGATCTGGAAGAAATGTCGACGCTCTCCGCCGACAACACGCCGATCCAGAGCTTCATCGTGAAGCCGCCGAACTTCAATCCGCTGCAGCGCTATCCGGTCATCATGCTGATACACGGCGGTCCTCAGGGCGAGTGGGGTGAAAGCTGGACTTACCGCTGGAACGCCCAGGTTTTTGCCGGCGCGGGGTACGTCGTCGTAATGCCAAATCCACGCGGATCAGTGGGATACGGCCAGAAGTTCACAGATGACATCAATCAGGATTGGGGTGGGAAGCCATACACGGACATCATGGCGGTGACCGACGCGGTTTCCAAACTGCCGTACGTGGACGCCAACCGCATGACCGCCGCCGGCGGTTCCTACGGCGGCTACATGATCAACTGGATTCTCGGCCACACCACGCGGTTCAAGGCGCTGATCACGCACGACGGCGTCTATGATCTGCGCGCCGAAGCCGAAAGCACCGAAGAGCTCTGGTTCCCGATGTGGGAGTTCGGCGGCATGCCGATGGATAAGCCGGACGTATACGACAAGTGGTCGCCCAGCCAGTACGTGAAGGACTTTCACACTCCCACGCTCGTCATCCACGGCGAACTCGATTACCGTATCCCTTATTCGCAGGCGTTGCAGCTCTTCACCGAGCTTCAGCTTCAGAAGGTGCCTTCTGAGCTTCTGCTTTTCCCCGACGAAGGCCACTGGGTTCTCAAGCCGCGCAACAGCAGTTTGTGGTACAAGACATTTCTTGACTGGATCGGAAACTGGACTAAACCTTGAAAGCCATACTTCTCATTCTGGCGCTGCTTGTAATTGCGGCGCCCATCGCGTTATTCGTGTCATCGCAGCCGGCCGCCGTGATGGTGGAGCCGGTGAAAGTCATTGGTATTGAAACGCCTGTGCACGTGCAGGTAAACAGCCCGCACGGCGTGCGGCGCGTGGAAGTGGACGTTGTGCAGGACGGCAAGTCGTACACGGCGGCGAAAGTGGAGAAGCCTTCGAAACGGCTTCTGATCGACCGACACGTGGCGCCCACATCGTTGACAGCTACTGCCGGACGCAGATCCATTCCGGCGCTGCATGATGGCAAGGCGCAGATTGTGGTAACGGCCGTGGCGAACGATATGCAGGGTGCATCCACCACGAAGACCCTGAATGTGGATGTGATGACCGCGCCGCCCACCGTTTCGGCCGATGGCGCGCAACATTACATCAATCAGGGTGGGAGCGAGATGGTGACGTTCACGCCCGGCGGCGCGTGGACCGAAGCCGGTGTCAAAGTCGGCGACTATACATTCCGCAGTTTCCCGCTGCCGGGACATCCCGGCCAGTACTTCAGCCTGTTCGCATTTTTCTGGCAGTTGCCGCCGGATACGCCGGTGTATGTCTACGCCACCAATCCATCCGGTGCGATGGCCCGATCCGACTTCTGGCACAAGGTATTCCCGAAGCAGTTTCACTCGAGCACGATCAAGCTCGAAAGCATGAATCTGGATCGGATCGTGAATCAGATCGACCCCAACCACAAAATTCCCGGTGATCTGGTGCAGCGCTTCGTCTATATCAATTCCACGATGCGCAAGGCCAATAACAAGACGCTCTCCGATCTGCGGTTCCAGACCGAGCCGAAGTTCCTCTGGACCGGCGCGTTTCTGCCGATGGTCGATTCGACCGTGGAAGCTCGCTTCGCCGATCAGCGTACTTATACGTGGCAGGGGAAGACGGTGGATCAGCAGGTTCACCTCGGCTTCGACCTGGCGAAGGTGGCACATTCGCCGATTCCGGCATCGAACGATGGCCGCGTCGTGTGGGCGGAGAATCTGGGGATCTACGGCAACTGCGTCGTGATCGACCATGGCTTCGGCCTGCAGAGCATCTATGGGCACCTCAGCGAATTTCTGGTGAAGAAGGGCGACATGGTGAAAAAAGGTCAGATCATTGGCAAGACCGGGTCGACCGGGCTCGCCGGCGGCGACCATCTGCACTTCACGATGCAGGTAGATGGCGTCCAGGTAAACTCCGTCGAGTGGTGGGACCCGCACTGGGTGAAAGATCGTGTGCTGAGCCAGATGGGGCTGACGCTGCAAGGCGGCGACGCGGCAACGGCAGCCGCATCGGAACACCGCCCGACAGAGCGCCGCGCGAAGGCGAAAGTCGCGCCGAAGCGTAAGCGGCGCCGATAAGATCGCATCCGGCCGAGACAGTACCAGACCTCTGCCGCGAATATCTTCCTTTAATAACAAGCTGTTTTCAGGTAACATGATGGAAACCATCCGCGCCGAGGCGTGGAGCACGTTGTAACGGAGGCTCATCATGTATCGCCATTCCCTTATCGCTGCCTGCCTCGCGCTGGCTGCTTTCGCCCCCCTGCGGGCAAATCTTATCCAAAATGGTTCGTTCGAAATATCTACCGCAACCACCACCACCCAGTTCGTTTTGGCTGGAGTAGCTGACTGGACTACCACCGATATCGGCCAGGCCCTTGTCTTTCCCAGCTGGTTCACCAACGGTTATCTTTTCCCGCCGAACGTCGGTCTCTCGGGCGCATTCCCGCAAAACAGCCCGGACGGGGGCAACTTCGTCTTCTCCGATTCGGACTACAGAACGTCCGCGATCCAGCAGACTGTCAGCGGCCTGGCTGCCGGCCACACCTACACTCTGTCCTTCTATGACGCTCTCGATCAGGACACCGAGCCGAACATCACGGTTCCAGGACCCACCAGTGCTTATTGGCAGGTGACTTTCGGAACGCAGACACAGAACACTTCAACGATGCTCGCCGATGGTTCTCTCGGCACGTTCACGAACTGGTCACTCCAGAGCATGAACTTCACCGCCACCAGCGCCAGCCAGGTTCTGAGCTTCTTCGCTGTTGGTGTGGGCGACCCGCCTCTCGCCATGCTCGACGGTGTGTCTCTCGAAGACACCACCGCCCCTGAGCCGGCCGCCATCGCGCTCCTCGGCGGAGGGCTCGCGCTTGGCGCCTGGAGAATCCGCCGCCGGAAAGCCAACGCTTGATTCGTGATGTCTTCCGGCTGACGAACGGGCTTATCCTGCTCGCCGTCATCCTGATTCCGATCGAGAAATTCTTCGCGCTGCGTTCTCAAAAAACGCTGCGCGAGGGCTTCGCCGGGGACATCGGTTATTACTATCTCACCAGCCTTCTCCCTAACCGCATCGTCGCGATTCCCATCGGCCTGCTCGCGGTGGCGCTTGCCCGGTTTACGCCTCCGTGGTCGCTCGCTCTGCCGGTCTGGCTGCGCGTTGCGCTTTCACTTGTCATCGCCGAAATCGGTTTCTACTGGGGACACCGCTGGAGCCATCAGTTCTCCTGGCTCTGGCGCTTTCATTCCATCCACCACAGTCCCCGTGAAATGGATTGGCTCGTCAATACGCACGCTCATCCGGTCGATCTCGTTTTCACGCGCCTGTGCGGCTACGTCCCGTTGTATGTGTTCGGACTTGCGGGCGGCACGCGCCGCACCGTCGACTGGATTCCCCTCGCCATCGCGCTCGTCAGTAATATGTGGGGCTACTTCATCCATTCGAACGTTCGCTTGGGGCTCGGCTGGTTCGGACATCTGATCGCGACTCCGGCCTTCCACCACTGGCACCACGACAACGTCCCTGACGGCCGTCAGCACACTAACTACGCGCCCCTATTTCCGTGGATCGATCGCCTGTTCGGCACTCTTCAGCAGGACCGGCAGCATTGGCCGGATGAATACGGCATCTCTCAACCGATGCCCTCGACGTTGCCCGAACAACTCATCCGCCCCTTCCTCCGCGAGTCGGAAAGAGTGACGAAAAATTAAACGTACGCCAAAGACGTCCTCTTGCGCCCGCTGGATACCAGGCTCCCGTTGCTCATACCGCTGAAGTCCGCTACGCGCCGCCCCGGAGAAGGCAAGTATTGCAGTTCTGGCCATACAGTCCGGCGATGTAAACCGCGAGCAAAATAACCCGGCGGATACCGTTTTCGCCTTTCTCCAACTGCCGGCCGATTCGTTAATCGCGCCCACGTCAGGTTCTTTGAATCGATCGTCTGGCGGGTTACGGCGTCAGTGCATTTGCATAGCGGGCGTCTGAGCCGGCCCGATCATAATGTGGGAATTCCAGGCGCCTGACGACATGACCCATGGCATCCCGTCGGTGTTTGTTTCCGGGAGCGAAAGACTGAGGCCGGTGGAATACGGGATGATAACCATTTGCCAGGCACGAATATCAGGAGACACAGAGTTCTTCGCCGGATTGTATCCGTTAAGAGGGCCTCTCATCTGGAAGCCCATGGTGGGATGATCCGGAAGCTTCAGTTTGCCCGCCTTGATTTCGCTATCGATAGCGTCGTTTACGAGTTTGGGGTCGGCCGCTTTTCCGGCCTTGACAAGTTCCTCCCTCACTTCAGCGGCTCGCTTCATCGCAACGAAAATCATTTCGTGGTAGCAATGCGCCCAAAACGTTTTCCCATGGGCGTACGCATTTCCGTCGCCCTGGATGGGTTCACGAATACAAACCATCTCATTCGAACCCTTCCTGAGGACTTTATATTGATCCGTTCCCCGGTGAACAACCACCGTGGCTCCCGCCCGCAATGACACCGGGAGAGGTAACACAGCAGCGGCAACCTCGGCTGCCGTACTGTCATTGGTTTGTGCGGGAGTAACGAGCGGTGTCAGGACAGCGAGGAAAACCGCCATCGTGATGCACTCGGTTCGGCCTGTGGTGCGTCTGATTCGTTTGGTCATAGAGTGGCTCCTATACGGCGTCGACTCCCGAGCCGGCGAGTGAACCCAAAGCGCGCAGAGCCGGATTCAAAAGTATCCAGTTAGCGGGCGAACTCATTCTCTGAGTTACTGATCGCGCAATCTCGGTTCGAATTACTATAGAAGACAAGCCCATCGGTGTCATTACCCATTTGGGTAATGACACCGAGAATTTCAGATCGCTACCGGGTCGTTCATCCTGGCATGATCCTGATCCTCGCGGTGAGGTGGATACCAAAAACATGGATAGTTTTCAAGGCGTTGCGGAGGTGGGTTCAGGAGGAAACAGATTGGGTCCCGTGTCACAATCCTGCGTCGCTCCTCGGCAGGAACGGTCAAAATCGAGTCTGCCCAGGAACAAAAACGATGAAGCGCCGCCGCCTGTGCCGGTTGCCGGAACAGCCGAGTTTAATCGTAAACGAAGTGCAGGGCCTTCTTCAGGTCCTCCCACGCTTCGCGCTTCGCTTCCACGTTATAGGCCCGCAGCAGGTATGACGGATGGTAAGTCACGATCAGCGGAATATCGTGCCACTTATGCCATTTCCCGCGCAGTTTCGTGACCCCATCCCTGCCACCCAGCAGCGCCTTCGCAGCGGTCGATCCCAGCGCGCAGATCGCCTTCGGATGAATCACCTGCAACTGCCGGAATAAAAACTGGCCGCAGATCTCCATCTCATCCGCCTCGGGAGTCCGGTTATCCGGCGGGCGGCACTTCACCACATTGCAGATGTAAACGTCATCGCGCTGGAGCGGAATGCCTTCCTTCTTCGCCGTGCCTTCAATCATTTGCGTGAGCAGTTGTCCCGCGCGGCCCACGAACGGCAGCCCCTGCGCGTCCTCATCGGCGCCCGGACCTTCGCCGACAAACACCAGTTTCGCTTCCGGATTGCCGGCGCCGAAAACGATCTTGTTCCTGCCCTGATGCAAACGGCAGCGCCGGCACTCGCCGATATCCTCGCCGATCTGAATGAGCGAATCACCCGACGGCGCAAGACTCGGAAGCACAACTTCCGGCGCAGGGGCATTCGGGGCTGCCGCCGCAACCGGCGCAGCCTCCCGTTTGTACAAATCCTTCACCCCGAGATCTTTGAAATATTCGATCCGGCGGCGCAGCTCATCCGTACTCACGGGCGCGCACCTGCCATCTTCCGCAGACGCAGCATCTGTCCCAGAATCTGCTCCGCCACTTCGCGCTTCGGAGCGCGGGCAACTTCCACTACTTCGCCCCCGCGCATCACCAGCAGCACTTCGTTCGTATCGGAGTCAAAACCCGAACCCGGCACACCGACGCGATTGGCCACAATCATGTCGCAGTTTTTTTCGTCCAGCTTGCGGCGCGCGTATTCCAGAAGATTCTCCGTCTCCGCCGCGAACCCGATCAGCAGCCGGCCCCCTTTGACGCGCCCCAGCTCCGCCAGAATATCCGCTACCGGATCGAGCGCAATCGAAACCGGCGCGCCTTTCTTCTTGATCTTCTCCACCGCCGGAGCCGCGGGACGAAAATCGGCTACCGCCGCGCACTTGATCACGGCAGTCGCATGCTCCAGATGCGCGAACACCGCATCCCGCATCTCCGCCCCGGTTTGCACCCGCACCACTTCCGCTCCGCGCGGCGGATCGAGCGCCACCGGACCGCTCACCAGAATCACCTTCGCGCCGCGATCCACAGCCGCCTGCGCGAGCGCATAGCCCATCCGCCCGCTCGAACGGTTCGAGATGAAGCGCACCGGATCGATTGGCTCCTGGGTCGGGCCCGCCGTAATGAGAATCGTTTCCCCTTCCAGATCGCGCACACCGGGCTGAACAATCCGGCGCACCGCTTCCAGAATTTCGTCGTTTTCGGCGAGCCGGCCCGCACCAAATGTGCCGCAAGCCAGCATTCCCACGCCGGGCTCCACAATCACATGCCCGCGCTTCCGCAGCGTTTCCATGTTGGCGCGCGTGGCCTCATGCTCCCACATCGCGGTATTCATCGCAGGCGCGAGAATCACCGGCCCGCGGAATGCCAGATAAACGGTGGAAAGAAATCCGCCGGCCAGACCATGCGCGAATTCCGCCAGGATATTCGCCGTGGCAGGCACCACCACCAGCAAATCGTTCGACTGCGCGACCGCAATATGCTCGATCGCCGCCGACGGGTCAAAAAGATTGGTGAAAACTTTGCGGCCGGTCAGCGAAGCAAACGTGACCGCGCTGACGAACTCCTCCGCGGAACGCGTCAGCACGGCCTGCACTTCATGGCCGTCGCGAATCAGCAGGCGGGCAAGATCGGCGGACTTATACGCCGCAATGCCGCCCGCGACCCCGAGAATAATCCGCATACAGCGGTATTAGATGGCGGCCTCTTCGGCCGGCTCCACGACCACGTCGTCGGCGACCGGCAGGTCGTACTTGACCAGACCGCGGCGCGCTTCTTCCATCGCGATCACGGTCGATTTGCGCGAAGAGGTCGGCAGCACCGGACGCTGGCCGCCCTGCAACTGGCGCGCGCGCTTCGCCGCCACGATGATGAAGCGGTAGGTGCTCTGATCGTTATCGTCCGGAAGCGTGCAGTGGGCGTTATTTCTGACAGGTGTGTCGCTCATGTTGAAATTCCTTTGATTCGTTCGTAGGTGGCGAGAATAGGCTGGATTTTCTCTTCCACGCGGATCCTTCTCACACGCTCGGCGCGAACGATCGCCTTCAGCGATTCGAGCGCCGTCTCCAGGTTCTCATTCACCAGCACGTAATCGTATTTCTTATAATCCCCAATCTCGCGGGCGGCATTATCCAGGCGCCGCCGGATCACTTCATCCTGATCCTGACTGCGCGACCGAAGCCGCTGTTCCAGGATCTGGCGCGAAGGCGCCAGGACAAAGATAGACACGGCATCCGGAATCCGCTCTCTTAATTGTTGCGCACCCTGCACGTCAATGTCGAGGACCAGGTCTTTCCCCGCCTCCCGCGCCAGCGTCAGGGCCGACCGCGGAGTACCGTAATAATTCCCGAAAACGTCGGCATGCTCCAGAAAATCGTCCGCGGCAATCCGGCGCTCGAATTCGGAACGAGTAATGAAATCATAAGCCTGGCCGGTTATCTCATTACCCCGCGCCGGGCGGGTCGTGCAGGAAACCGAAAACGTCAGCCCCTCCACCTCCTGCATGAGGCGGTTCACGAGGGTGGATTTTCCCGAACCCGACGGTGCGGAAATGATGAAAACAGTGGTCATTCGATATTGAGCGACTGCTCCCGGATGCGGTCGATCTCGGCTTTCGCCGCCAGCCCCAGGTCGGTGAGAACCAGCCCCTGGTCCCCCAACCCGCCGGTCTTCGAAAGGATCGTGTTCGCTTCGCGGTTCATTTCCTGGAGCAGGAAGTCGAGTTTTTTGCCGGTTTCGCCCTCAGCCGAAATGAGGGCGCCGGTCTGATCGGCGTGGGTCTTCAACCGGACCAGTTCCTCGCTGATGTCGCTGCGCTCGGCGAGTATCGCCGCCTCCTGCGCGAGCCGCGCCGGGTCCAGATGCGCGCCAGCCAGCATTTCACCCAGCCGGTCCTGCAGGCGCTTCTGGAAATACGGCAGCGCGCGGGAGCGGATCTCCTCCATCCGCGCAACCAGATCCTGAATCGAGGCGACGCGCGCGCGGAGTTCGGCATCGATTGCCTTCCCTTCCCGCAGCCGGAACCGGTCCAGTTCTTCGAGCGCTTCAGCCGCCGCGGCCAGCGTTTCCGCCGCCAGCGTCTCATCCGGCTCGGACGATCCCGCGCGAGACTCCACCATCCCAGGCAGCCGCAGCGCCTGATTGAGATCCGGCTGCTGCCCATTCAGCCCGAGCCGCGTTGCGGCATCGCGGAACGCATTGGACCATCCCTGCAGCATGGCTTCGTTAATGGCGAATGAGGAATCTTCGTCCGCCGCCGCCGCTCGCTTGTACGAAACCAGAACCTGGGCATGCCCGCGCACCACACGCTTGCGAATCGCCGCGCGCAGCGCCGGTTCGATGGCGTCGAAATCCATCGGCATGTGGAAGTGGAGGTCGAGTCCGCGATGATTGACGGTTTTGATCGTGAGGGTGAGTTCGCCCGACGGCAGTGAGCGGGAAACGCGGGCAAAGCCCGTCATGCTGCGAATGGGCATCGAGTGGAGTCCTTCATTATGACATCCGGCCCGCGCCGTTTACGGGAACTGCTACCGGTTGATCCAGCGCTGGGCAGCGTCGGAATACCGATGGCCCTGCACCTCGATGTGGGAGGCAGCCTCCCGAATTTCACGCAGGTCGCCTTCAGTAAGTTCAATGGCTGCCGCGCCGATGTTTTCCTCCACCCGCTCAAGCTTCGTCGTTCCCGGTATGGGCACGATCCAGGGCCTCTGGGCGAGAAGCCACGCGAGGGCTACCTGCGCGGGAGTTGCCTTCTTTCGCTGGGCGATGGAACCCAGCAGATCGACCAGCGCGCGGTTCGCCCGGCGTGCTTCCGGCGCAAAGCGGGGCACCGTATTGCGGAAATCGTTCTTGTCGAAATCCGTGCTTTCGTCGATCTTGCCGGTGAGATAGCCCTTTCCCAACGGGCTGTAGGGAACAAGACCAATCCCAAGCTCTTCGATAACCGGAATAATCTCCGCCTCGGGTTCCCGCCACCAGAGTGAGTACTCGCTCTGCAGCGCCGTTACGGGCTGGACCGCATGCGCGCGGCGGATCACACTCACGCCCGCTTCAGAAAGCCCGAAATGCTTTACCTTGCCCTGCTGGATCAGGTCCCTGACTGTTCCCGCGACGTCCTCGATCGGAACTTCGGGATCGACGCGATGCTGATAAAGCAGATCGATCGCGCCGGTCTTCAGCCGTTTGAGTGAGCCCTCCACAACCTGCCGGATGTGATCCGGACGGCTCAGTAGCCCTTTGTTCTGTCCGGTGTCGGGGTCGATGTTGAAGCCAAACTTGGTCGCGATCACCACCTGTTCGCGGAACGGCGCGACGGCCTCACCCACAAGTTCTTCGTTGATGAACGGACCGTACACCTCGGCGGTATCGAAGAATGTGACGCCGCGTTCGAACGCGCCGCGGATCACGGATATCATCTCCTGCTTATCTTTCGGCGGACCGTAGCCGAAACTCATCCCCATGCAGCCCAGGCCAACGGCCGATACTTCCAGCTTGCTCTTTCCGAGCTTCCGTTTGTGCATGATTTCTCCTTCGTAAAGAAGTTATCGCCGCGTTTTTTTCAGCGTGTTTTCCGCCTGATCGCGCAGCGTCCGCAGCAAAAATTCCATCGCCCCGATCGCTTCCGGTGAGCCGCTTTCGAGTATAGTGTCAACGGCCGCATGCAGGTCGTCTCCCATATCGCGTCCGTGCGAAGCTTTACGCAGGCGAATGGCCTTCCCGGCATCCTGTGGCGCGATGACCTTGCCCACCGCGAACCGCCCGCGTCCCATTTCCATTGCGAGATCCGCCAGTCCCTGACGCACTGCCAGACTCTTCATCGCTTCGAGTGAAGCATCACTGACATGTACGCCACGCTCGTAAGCGCGCACGGACCCGACCGAGATCCCCAGTTCCGTAGCAAATTGCTGCTGACTCATTTTCAGGGCTTCCCGGAGTCTTTTTGTCAGATTGACCATGAATTTTCAGAAAAGGCTGTTGACTTTTTGCTAGCGCTAGCGCATACTAGCGCTAGCACCGCTTGCACCGGATCCGGTAGCTCCTTAAACATACACTGGAGCGCATTATATTCGTGCCTTCACCGTCATGGGCCTCACAGAAGGCTCTCCATGAAGTGCTACGCCAGGAGTGGCAAAACCTCGCACGCGAAATCTCGTTCGAGGATCCTGAGGGCACGTGTCCCCACCTCCACGCCTTACAGCTCCACGCCCAGCGCCGCGTTGACGAATACACCAGCCTTCTCGAAAATGCTTTGCCCGCAATCTGATTTGTGGTCAGATAAGGGAATCATGCGCGCTCTTCCCTTCCTCTTCCTGGCTGCTGCTGTCTCTCTGCCGGCCCAGGATCTGAAGACGTTCGTCAATAGCCAGGTTCCCGGCCTGGTCACGATCTATAAAGATCTCCACGCGCATCCCGAACTCTCCCATCAGGAAGCCCATACATCAGCCCTCGTCGCGGATGAACTGCGCAAAGCCGGCTACACCGTCACCGAACGCGTCGGCAAATATCCAGACGGAACCCAGGCGTACGGCGTAGTGGCCGTTCTCGAAAACGGCCCTGGGCCGCGTCTGCTGATCCGCTCGGATCTCGATGCTCTTCCCGTCGTGGAAGATACGGGTCTCAGCTACGCGAGCCATGTTCGCGCGAAGAATGCCGCCGGACAGGATGTCGGGGTGATGCACGCCTGCGGGCACGATATCCACATGACGACGCTGATCGGTACCGCCCGCACCCTCGCCGCCCTGAAAAGCCAGTGGCACGGCACAGTGATGCTGATCGGCCAGCCGTCCGAAGAAACCATCGACGGTGCGAAGGCCATGCTTGCCGACCACCTCTACCAACGCTTCGGCAAACCAAACATGGCGATCGCGCTGCACGATACCAACCTGCATCCCGCCGGACAAATTTCGGTGACGAGCGGGCCGGCGCTTTCGGGCGCCACTTCCATTGACGTGACGATGCGGGGCATCGGCAGCCATGGCTCGCGCGCCGATCTCGGGAAAGATCCCATTGTGATGGCGGCGCAGTTCATCACGCAGATCCAGACGATCGCCAGCCGGCAGACGGACCCGCGCGACCCGGTTGTCGTAACCGTTGGCGACATACACGCCGGCACGCGCCGCAATATCATTCCGGATGAAGCGAAGATGGAACTCACCCTGCGAGCCTTCGACGAAAAGACACGGGAAGCCGCAATCTCCGGCATTCGCCGGGCCGCGCAGGGAGTCGCGCTGGCGGCGGGCGTCCCGGAAGATCGCGCACCCATCATTACCGTGCTGGAGAACGAATCGACTCCGGTCACCTACAACGATCCGGCGCTCACATCGCGCATCAGGACGGCCATTGCCGGCGTGTTGGGTGCGCAGAACGTTATTGATGATCCGCTCGGGATGGCCAGCGAGGACTTCGGGCTGTTCGGACTCGATGGCCGCCAGATCCCGGCCGTTATGTTCTGGCTCGGCGCGATGGATCCGGCGAAATTCGCTGAAGCCAGCGCGGCGGGCAAGGAACTGCCCGGCCCGCACAGCAATCATTTCGAACCGCTGCCCGAACCAACCCTCCGCACCGGCATCGAAGCAATGAGCGCGGCGGCAATGGCTCTGTTGAAGAATTGAGTTCTTCGATGAAAGTACCTCCGATCGGGGCCCTTGCGGACCCACGAATCAAGCCGGATGCCTGATACAGGCTCCTGGACGAGTTCCACTTTCACAGCAACGAACATCGCACTCGATCTTCTCGTGGCAATAGCCTACAGCACCGACGTGCGCAATATAGAGCACCTGGATCGCCTTCATGGAAACCACTATGACGTTTTCATCAAGCACAAGTCCGGCAACCTGATTGAGCGTCGCATGGCGAAGGACAAAATGTTAATCCCGCTCGGCAAGCCTGTAATCAACCAGACGGGAATCCCCGGAACGTTTAACATCGATCTGCGATTCGCGCCCGAGGGCAGCGAACTTTCCCAGACCGGCACGCCTCGCCCGTCCATCTTTACCGCCGTTCAGAAACAGTTGGGTCTGAAACTCGAACCGCAGAAGATCACGACGGATATTCTGGTCATCGATAGCTGCCAACCTGTACCAACCGGCAACTGATGTCTCAGTTCGAGCCAGGCTTTTCCGCTTTCTCAATCTCGACGGTGGGGACTTTGACCTTCGCGCTTTCCAGTTTCAGCCCGAGCGTTTCCTGCAGCGCGGTAAAAATCGACGGCCCGGGCTCGTTGTTTTCCGGTGGCGGAAGTACCTTGCCGCCCGCCGCCCCGGTCCCGCCGTCGACTGCATCCGGCGTCCATGCCATCGAGAAATCGAACTTGCCGTCGACGCCGGATCGGTCTTCCACCGGCCGTCCCATAATGTCCGAGAGGATGGAGGCAAGATTCACGATTGCCTGGCTCGTCGCGGTTAAAGTGCGCTGGCCAGTAGCGCGGCTCCGCCCCAGCATCATCCCCGGTTCTTCGCTACCTGGCGCATGCAGCTTCGGTCCGCCCTTCGCTGCGATCAACGCATAGCCGGATACTTCTTTCGAAACGTGACGCACTACAAGGCCGAAGCGGTCCGCCAGCATCGCCTGCATCATTCGCGCGCGGTCAGCCCTCGATGTTGCCGCGGGAAACGTCGCAATCACTTCGTAGTGTTCCGATTCCACCCACGACGGTCCGCCCGAAACCTGATAATCCTTCAGGTCCCACCCGAACTCCACCAGATCCCGCAGGCTCTGGTTCTTCGCATTCAGATGGCCCGGCGAAAGGTTGAATCCCCCGCCCCGCGCATCCGGCGCGCTGGGCTTGATGGATACCGCGTCGAATGTCTGTGCGGAAGTCAGGGCGGCAAATACAGAGAGAATCCCAACGAGCCAAAATCGTCTCATCAAACTATCAGACAGAGTTCAGCGCCTTCTGTTAGCAGGTGTACTCAGCGGACCGGATCGATCGAACGAAGTTGGTCGTCACGAAGCCGGTTCACGAGTGCCAGGCGGGTTTTCTGGCGCCTTTTTCCGGAACAAACAATGGCACTCCTTTCCGTCTGGCCGCGAGTTCTTTGGCGATGAGAACGAGATCGTCATCGAGATCAAGCGTGGTTTTCATACCTCAGTTCAGCAGAAATGCGCGCCCTGGGTCTGGACAACCACCGAGTACAAACTCTGGCTCGCAACCATGAACAGCCGGTTTCGCTTGGTCCCGCCAAAAGTGACGTTCGCACATTGCTCCGGCAGCCGGATCATCCCGATCCGCTCTCCCGCCGAAGTCACAATCTGCACACCCGGCTTCACCCCGCACCACAGGTTTCCATCCGTATCGCAACGCAGACCGTCCACCCCAACCTTCTCCCCGGTTCCAGGCACGTCGAGGTGGATGAATTCCTTCCCGTTCTTCAGCGTCTTCCCATCCACGTCGTAGACCCGCGTATTCAGCGGCGCGCCTGTATCGGCGATATAGAGCTTCTTATAGTCCGGGCTGAAGCAAACGCCATTTGGCTGATCGGCGTCATCA
>Ga0134125_10001826_pt1 | contig 25722 bp, 22 predicted proteins | sample KB31751_FD_96464 | JGI IMG/M metagenome (GOLD analysis project Ga0134125, IMG submission 96464) | Terrestrial soil microbial communities with excess Nitrogen fertilizer from Kellogg Biological Station, Michigan, USA - KB3-175-1 | ecosystem: Environmental > Terrestrial > Soil > Unclassified ...
CTAGTAAGGACGTTTTAGTACCGCGATAATCCGTTGCATGAGGTGCTTGGTGAAGACCCCCCTATATCGACTGGCGCCAGTGCTATTTTTGACAATATGGATGGCTGGCTGCGCCGGCACGGTCGGAAGCCCGAACGCCGCAACCAGTCCTGCTGGGACGGGCGGCGGGTCAGGATCGAACACCCAGGCGACGTTGAACGTCACGCCTGCCACAATGAGCTTTGGCAGCGTCGCGGTTGGCAGCAGCAAATCGCTGACGGCGACGTTATCGGCCACAAGCGGCGACGTGCAGGTTTCAGCCGCTGACTGGAACGGCCAGGGGTATTCATTGAGCGGCGTCTCATTCCCGCTTACAGTGCCCTCGGGCAAGAGCGTACCAGTCACCGTTAACTTCGCGCCCACGTCTGCGGGCAGCACGCCGGGCAGCGTAACCTACGCCAGCAACGCCTCCAATGCCAGCTTAAAAGAGTCCCTGACCGGAACCGGCACTTCCACCTCGACGGGAGGCACTCAACACACCGTCACACTTTCCTGGAGTGCCAGCGCTTCCCCTGTCGCAGGCTACAACGTATACCGGGGAACAGCTTCAGGCGGGCCCTATACGAAGATCAATCCTTCGTTGGAAACTGCCACTGTGTACTCGGATTCAAGCGTGCAAGGGGCCACCACCTACTACTACGTGGCGACGTCGGTCGATTCGTCTTCTGATGAAAGCGCTTTCTCAAACCAGACTGTGGCTAAAGTTCCGTAGTCTCTCCCGAAAATACGCTCATCTGGCTGCTGCTTGCAGAACTTTGCCCGGAATTGACTTCGCCTCCTGACGCTGGAGCCAATAGATCAGCAGAAAGATCACGCCCAGCGCTCCCGCGTAAAAAACGATTCCCCCTTCATGGTGCAGACGTCCGGTGAGGAAGCCGCGATTTACGTGGACTCCCAGCATGGAGAGCGTGAAAATGCGCACGACATTCTTGCCGACTGAGAGCGGGACGGCAATCAGGGTAACGATTGTTTTGCGTGCGATCGAGCGGAGAAAGAACTGGGCCAGCACCATACTGCTGACCAAAAGAATCAGGCTGGAACGAATGCTGCTGCACTCGCGCGCTACTTCAATGGTCAATCCAGGGATGCTGAGGATGACGCCGTCCCGCAGCACGGGGATACCGAGGAGCTGAAAGGTCCAGGAGACGCCGGTGGCGGAATATTGTTGCAACAGGCGGATGAGCAGATCGAGAAACGATTGGGGCCAGGGAACGATCCAGAACAGGAAGCAAAGGGGAAAGAGAAAAATCCGCAAAGCAGAGAACCCAAAGCACGCAATAAAAGAAGCGACCCACCAGAAGACGAGCGCCGCAATGGAAACCGTAAGCTGGAATTCTAAAGGAATAATGGCCGGCCTTTTCGCTGCAAACAGACCTACCAGCGCAACGACAAAGATAACTACAGAGACCAGCGTTGAATTTCGTGTGGAGCAAGCCTTGAGCTTTGTCCGGTCCAGAATGAAGAAAGCGGCGCTCACCGGCAAGATCATCAGGATATGGCTGTATTGATCGTCATGCAGGGCGCGCGAGAAAGTCTCTCCAAGGGCGGACCACCATAATGCCAGGGACAACGCGGAAAAAACTCCGAGTTGTATGTAAGCCTTGCCCGTTCTCACCAATGGCCTCGGTTCTGCTCGCGGTGAAATTGTCATTCCGGTTTTTGGGTTGAACCGGCGCCGTAGCTTACACGCCAGATGACGTTGGCCCCATCATCGGAGATGAGGAGCGAGCCATCCGCGGCCACCGCCACTCCAACCACGCGTCCGTAAACATTCTTGCCATTCGGATCAGGAACGAAGCCGGAGAAGAAAGGCATCGGCGAACCATGCGGCAAACCTTCATGAAACGCTTGAAAGACCACCTGATATCCGCTACGAGAATGGCGATTCCAGGAGCCATGTTCCGCTATAAATGCGCCATTTGAATCGGACGAGGGAAATTGATGGGCGTTATAAAAAGCGAATTGTAAGGGCGCCACGTGCGCCCCGAGCAGGACATCCGGAACAATCGCTCTCGCCGAAAGGTTGGGACGGGGCGAGACCCGATTGTCAACGTGGTTTCCGAGATAAGAGTAGGGCCAGCCATAGAAACCGCCGTCAACAACATGGGTGAAATAGTCCGAGGGAACATTATCGCCAATGTCATCCCGTTCGTTGACCGTGGCCCATAGTTCGCCGGACAGAGGGTCTGGCGCAAGTCCCACGGCGTTTCGCAAGCCGCTGGCATACACCCGCATGTGGCTTCCATCTGGATCCATCACGAGGATTGCGGCGCGACGCGGATCGTTCTCAATAGAGACATTGCTTTCCGAGCCAACGGAAACGAAAAGCTTTTTACCGTCGGGGCTAAACGCCAGAGAGCGTGTCCAGTGCTGGTGGTAGCCCATCCCCGGAAGAGTAAGAATGTGTTCCGCATCGCCGGCGCGAGCCGAGGTTTGCGGATTGTAGCGAAAGCGCAAAACCTCGTTCGTGTTGGCAACATACACGTAATCGTCGTGGAAGGCGATGCCAAAAGGAAGATTCAAATGATCCGCAAAAACCTGGCGCGAAATTCCACCATCGGGCGAGGCGCGCAATACGACCACTTCACCCGCGGCGGAATCAGCCACGAAAACGTCTCCGTTCGGCGCCACCGCCAGCCAGCGCGGTTCTGTGAATCCCCGGGCAAAAACCGAAACGTGGAATCCAGGAGGGACCGTGGGCGCGAAGTTTGCAGGTAGCGTCACCACGCTGGGCTTGTTGTCCGTGCGAAACGCCACCGCTAGAACACGAGCGCGCCAACCGCCGACGTTTAACGCCGCCAGAACCGCCACCGCCGCGATAGCGACGGTTACTAGCACCCATCCGATACGCCGTGCTGTGGAATTGCCTCCCATCCGCCAACCTTGTTCCTGCATCTGTTTCTTCGGTAAGGCCAGTGTATGCCATGAGATGATCGTCAGCATTGAGGTTTGTGCAAGGGGAACATTTTGAGTGACCCGCTTCGTTGTGGCATCTCAGATAAAATTGCGGAGCACGCGGGGCACACACCGCGAATAAGATGGCGGCATCATCGTCCTAATGACTGATCAGCGCTTCGACATTGTTGTGATAGGCGGGGGCATTGTCGGCCTTGCGACGGCCATGCAAGTTACCAGGCGTTTTCCAAAACTGCGGTTACTGCTCGTGGAGAAAGAAGGCCAGGTGGGACGCCATCAGACTGGCCACAACAGTGGCGTTATTCACTCAGGAATTTACTACAAGCCCGGCTCGCTGAAGGCGCGCCTTTGCGTTGAGGGAGCAAAGGCCATGATTGAGTTCTGCGGCCAATACAACATTCCGCATGAAATTTGCGGAAAGGTCATTGTGGCCACGGGTGAGGAGGAATTTCCCCGATTGCAAACTCTGCTTGAGCGCGCCCAGGCGAATGGACTGAGCGGCGTGAAAGCCTTAAACATGGAGCAGATTTGTGAGATTGAGCCCCACTGCGGCGGCCTGCGCGGAATCTACGTTCCAAGCACCGGGATCACCGACTATGCCGCGATCTCCGAAAAGTATGCCGAACTCGTGAGCGCGCAGGGCGGCGCGGTCCGCACCGGGACGAGGGTCACTGGCTTTGCCTGGAGCAATGGAGAAACCGTGGTCGAAACCAGCCTAGGGGCATTTGCGACACGATATGTGATCAATTGCGCGGGATTGCACAGCGACCGCGTGAGCCGCATGGCGGGGCAGAAGCCCGAGGTCAGAATTGTTCCCTTCCGTGGAGAGTATTACGATCTGGTGCCGGGAAAAGAATACCTGGTGAAATCGCTCATCTATCCAGTGCCCGACCCGCGCTTCCCTTTTTTGGGGGTGCACTTTACCCGGCGCGTTCGCGGCGGTGTGGATGCCGGACCAAACGCGGTGCTGGCTTTTAAACGCGAGGGTTACCGTTGGAGAGATATCAGCGTGCGCGATACGGCAGGCACGCTTGGCTATTCCGGCTTCTGGCGCATGGCAGGAAAGTACTGGCGCTACGGGATGGGCGAAACCTACCGCTCGCTGAGTAAAGGAGCGTTTGTAAAGGCGCTACAGCGGTTGCTTCCGGAGATTGAGAGCGCGGACCTGGTCGCAGATGGCTCAGGCGTGCGAGCGCAGGCGGTGCGTCCGGATGGATCGCTGGTGGATGACTTTCAGTTTGACCGCGCGGAGAATATCTTGAATGTCTACAATGTTCCGTCGCCGGCGGCTACTGCTTCGCTTGCAATTGGAAATGCTATTGCCGGAATGGCGGAGAAAGAATTTGGGTTGGATGCTTAGTTTATTTACAAGGGCAAAAACCACTCGCGCTCAACTTTCATCGAATCCGGCGGCACGTATCTTCCGCGCATCTATGTTAAGCAGGCTTCTTGAAAATTTCCAACTTAAGCCAGCGATCAGGTAGCGGCCCTTCGGGGTCGCTTACCAAAACAGGATGAGTAAATTGGAACCAATGAATTTTCTTATCGCAAAATGCGCAGCCATTGGTGGTTAAGATGGGTACCACGTTATTACTAGCGTTCCGAATTTCACGGCCTGATACATCGTCGTCCGGCAATACCACAATGAACGCGCCAGGCTCTGGTTGTTGTTCATGGGAGCAAACATACTCTTTGTAGTCCACACATAAATTCTCTTTTAAATTCAAAGGACTTTCCATGCGAATCACAGCACCACGGGAGGAAGCACCGTTCTGTTGCTCCTCGACATTGAATCCTTTGTATTTCAGGTAGGAAGCAATTTCCATCAATCTGTAGCCATCCGCATAGGGGAAAAACAGCGTTACTGATTGTCCTGCTGCGGTTGGCAGTTGCGCTTTGAGGAAGTTCGCCATCTGGCTCTTTGTGGCAATGACGCCCTTTCTTTCGACGATTCGAGCAGCCGAAAACACCAAACTCTGAAACAACACGCAGACTGCTACCACGGCGACAGCAAATCGCCTGACCTTTACGGGCGACCGCAGCCATTCCAGCGTCATGTTGGAGAGATAAAGGACCGCGATGAAATCCACCGGCGCCATGTAATATCCGCTGTACAGGTGGACCATTAAGATCCCAGCGCCGTAAGCGAGAGCGCCTACCGCCGCCGGGTCCCATATTTCATCGAGTGGACCATCGGATAAAACAAATGCCGTCAAGCGGACAACGACGACGATCAATAGAAGAAGGAGAAGCCAGTCAATGTGCAAATAGAGACGAAGTACAGAACCGAGCGCCTCGCTATGCGATGCGACATAGCCAAAAGAGCGTCTCGGGAATAAAGCGATCACAAACAGCGCAACATAGATGGTCGCGACGGCAAGCATTCCCAGCGGGATGAGATTTTGCCTGGCGAACACTTGCCATGAGCGTCGCGCGGCGCGAACCATGAGAAATCGCTTCAAAACCAAGTGGGAAACGGCGTACCCGGCAATGAAAAGAACTGCAGTTTCTTTGTAATAAAGGACAAAATGAGTAGCGACAAGACAGCCAACGAAATAAATGCGGCCGTTATTTCTGGCATGGCCTTGCAGGCACAAAAGCAAGATAGCAAGCCAGAACAGCACATTTCGCTCCGGATATACAAATCCAGAGAATGGAATGACGAAGCTGGGTGCAATGATGACGGCCCCCATTATGAGGAACCGATAGCGGGGTGCGAACTTCTTCAAGACTAAGAAGAGCACAACCAGAAAGACAACGAGTTGCGCCGCGACTAGGAGATGGTATCCCATCGGCGATCTGGTAAAGCGTTTGAGAAGATTGAACTCCTGGTCCGCCAGCGGATAAAACCTTCCCGAACCGGGCCACAGGGGCGGCAGGAGATTCTTCCCGGCCACGGAGTAGTCAGTCATCATATCGTCGTCGTAATAAGCAAAATCCTCCTTGTAAAAAATAAGGAAGATATAGAAGGCGGCAAACAAAAGAAATAGGATCGCGGCGATTGCATCGAAGCCCTGAAAAGATGCGAATAGTTGGTTGCGCCGGCCTGAATAGTCCGGCGTTGAAGGAACGGAAAATACTTCTTCCGCATATCCGCTGAGCCATAAGCCGCATAGAGCTATGACGGCCAGTAAACATAGCCAAACCAGCAGAAAGTGCCCGGTGATCAGGTCACGCGTGTGGTGTATGAGAAGATGGACGATAGACATCAACGTATTGCCTCAGAACTGCCCGGAGTGATTAACTTTCAAAGTTGGCATGGACGTCCGTATCCACATCGCTCCGCGATCCTATATTCACGGTTTGGGATACCACGTAGAGCGGTCGATTTTTACCCTGCTCGTAAATTTTCCCGACATATTCGCCCAGCATCCCAATACTGATAAGGGTTGCGCCACCGATTACGCTGATCAGTACGGTAAGAGACGACCATCCAGGCACGACGTACCAATGAAAGATCTTCGCAAGAAAAGCGCGAACCGCCTCTTCCAAACCCATCAGAGTGACCATCACGCCAAGCCAGGTGCTGGCCTTCAGAGGAAGTATGGAAAAAGAAGTAGCGGCCGTCCAAGCGAACTTCAACATTTTGCGTAGCGGATATTTGGTCGATCCCGCGACCCTTGGCGACCGTTCATATCGCACACCGATTTGCGAGAATCCAACCCAGGCGACCATGCCGCGCAGAAAACGGTGTGTCTCGCGCATGGTTTGAAGCGCACTCAGGCAGCGCCTGGAAAGCAAACGAAAATCACCTGTGTCCACGGGCAGATCTTTATGGACAAATGTGCGCATGAAGCGGTAAAACAGCCACGCCGTTAGCAACTTGAACCAGGTTTCGCCAGGGCGCGCTCCGCGCTGTCCGTAAACCACGTCGTAGCCTTCACAATAGCGTTCAATCATCTGGTGGATGACGGGCAGAGGGTCTTGCAAATCAGCGTCGAGCACCACGACGGCATCCCCGCTGGCATAATCAAGGCCGGCGGTGCAGGCGATTTGATGGCCGAAGTTTCGTGAAAAATTCAGGATCTTGATGCGGGGGTCTTCTTGCGACCATGCGAAGATCATTTGCAGGGTAGCATCTTTGCTGCCATCATTCACCAGAATGACTTCAACTTCACCGTGCAGCTCATTCAGAAATGGTTCCAGCGCGCCGCGTAAAAACGGCACCACCGCTTCCTCGTTAAACATGGGGATGACGAGCGAAATTTTGGCGGGGTAGGGGCGCTGCCGCAATAAATAAAAGTTTTTATCCGCCTGCCGCATTACTCCATCCTCCGCGAATTCCATCCCGCCGTGCCCTCAATCGAACTCACAAATACACTTTCTACAATCCCAGGCCCTTCGCAATAATATTGCGTTGTATTTCAGTGGTGCCTGAATAGAGCGTGCTACCGATCGCATCACGCAAATCACGTTCGATTTGCTGCTCGGTCATATAGCCGTACCCGCCAAATATCTGGATCGCATCCTGCGATGATTTGACGAAGCATTCGGACACGTACAATTTCGCAATGGCCGCCTGCATGACGGCTGATTGTCCGCGCGCTTTGAGTTGCCCAATGCGATACACCAGTGGACGACACGTGTCTAAACGCACCTTCATGTCCACAATCCTGTTAGCGATGGACTGATATTTTCCGATAGCCTTGCCGCCCTGCCGCCGCGATTGCGCGTGCGTGATGACCGATTCAAGCTGGCGCTTCATAACGCCGAGGCAGTTGGCTAAAATACATCCGCGCTCCCACTCCATGGAGCATTCGAATACAGCCACGCCGCGGCCTTCGCGACCCAGACGGTTGGTAACAGGGATTTTGCAATCATCAAAGATAACTTCCGCCATGGGCGAAGTCCGCAGCCCCATCTTCTCCAATTTCTTGTCAATGGCCAGGCCGGGAGTATTTTTTTCAACGATGAACGCGGTGACACCCATGGCGCCGAGTTTGGGATCGATAGTGGCATAGGCAACAAACAAATCCGCCACGGTCGCGTTCGTCACAAACATTTTCGTTCCGTTCAGAACGTAATGATCGCCGTCGCGGGTTGCACGGGTCCGCATGGCAAAAATATCCGAGCCGGCATCGGGCTCGCTGGCGGCATTGGCGCCAATCAATTCTCCGTTGGAAAGCGGAGGCAAAAATCTGCGTTTCTGCTCTTCGGTCCCATATACAAGAAGAGGAATCGTGTTGGTCCACAAATGGGCATTGATGGAAAATAAAAGCCCTTGGTCGCGGCTTGCATACCCAAGACCCTCCATCACTGCCAGAAGATCCGGCAAGCCCAGACCGAGCCCGCCATATTCCGCAGGCACGGGCAGTCCCAAGATTCCGAACTTAGCGCAATGCTCCCAACCCTCGCGGCTGAAGGATTCTTCACGGTCGGCGCTCACCATGTCCCGTTGCAATGCGCTGCGCGCGAACTCAACCGCGGCGTTCTGCCATTCCTGTTGCTCCGGGGTCAGATCAAAATCCGCGTTCGTGACAGGACTTGCTAGTGCGCTGTTCTGGATCATAAGAAATGCAGGGCGCTAATTTTTAAGGGGGAAGGCGTAATTCTAGCTGGCTTTTACGGAGGGGGAAAGACATTTGATGCATACCACATCTATCCAGCTGATAACAGGGCTGTTACTGGATTGCAATAAGATGTCATGGGTGACTCCTCCGGAGCGACAAATCCGAAATTATCGAAAAATATTTACTTGGTAGAATCGCGGATAGACGCTAAAATTCTTGGCAACACGACAACGTGGTTCGCTCCAAAAGACCTCCCCAAGGTTTCCCCCGGGCGCTTAACAAAAACGAAGATCCAGCTATCCACCCATTATAGGCAAGATGGAATTATCAACCGCAATTGCTGCCAGCACTGTACAGGGAACGGTGAAAACGCTTGTTGGCCAGGACGCTCACGCCGACCCGCGGGTTCAGCGAGCACGTCCTAGCGTCAATCGCTTCTTTGCCCTGGTTGCTCAACTTGGATTGTTGCTAGCAGTGTTTCGTGTCTACCACGTAGAACAATTCCGAGGACCCGACGATCTGGATTTCTTCGCCATGTGCTGCGTGGCATTTGGCGCTTTCGTGGTCCATTATTGGCTTCCCTTTCGGTTAAAAGAGAAGTTCTGGGTGATCGTATCCATGGCTTCGACGGCGCTCTTTCTCCAGCGCCGTGTCGTAATCGCGCTCTTCGCCGCCGGCTTCTTGTTTTATCTCATTGCCGCCAGCCGATTGTCCTTCCGCAAGCGGGCTGCGATTGCCACGGCCCTGTTTCTGACCGCGATGTTCTCCAGCGCAAAATCCGAATGGTTTGCTCATCTGCGTCACGGCCTGTCCATCCCGGGGAGTTTTTGGGCGGTATTTGGCGGCATCTTTATGTTCCGCTTGATTGTTTATTTCTATGATTTGCAATCAGCGAAAACAAAACCCTCACTGGTTGAATTTCTCGCCTACTTTTTCATCCTGCCAAACTATTTATTTCTGTTTTTCCCAGTGATTGATTTTAAGACCATGCGGTTGACTTATTACCGCCGCGATATTCATGAAAGCGCGCAGCAGGGCATCTTCTGGATTTGCCGCGGCACCGTGCATCTGCTGCTTTATATGATCGTATTTCACGTCCGGGACATGCTCTCGCTCGACGGCATCCACTCTTTCGGCGCGGTCGTCACTATGATGTTCCTGACTTTCATGCTTTATCTTCGCGTCTCAGGACAGTTTCACATCATCGTTGGATTGCTGCATCTTTTCGGCTATGACTTGCCGGAAACCAACCATAAATATCTGCTCTCGCACAGCCTGAATGATTTCTGGCGCCGCATCAATATTTACTGGAAAGACTTCATGGTGAAGATCGTTTATTTCCCGGTCTATTTCCGCTTGCGAAAGAAAAACGATTTTGGCGCGCGGATGCTGGCCACCGCAATGGTGTTTGTTGTCACCTGGGTGCTGCATTCATACCAGACATTCTGGCTGCAAGGCCGCTTCATCATGACATGGCAGGACACTCTTTTCTGGAGCATCCTGGGATCACTGGTGATGGTCAACGTGTGGTGGGAGTTTCGGCATCCCAAGCGCCGCAAGGACACCAGTTGGCCGGGCCGCCTGCGGACCGCCGCTTCCATCGTAGTGACGATGTCATTAATTCTAGTGATCTGGTCGCTGTGGAGCGCTCCCAGCGTGAGAGCATGGATTGACTTCCTGACCTGGTGGCACCCGAGATTCTAAAGATTTTTGTAGTGTGAGGAGAAATTTTAATGGAGCAGACGCAGAACATCAAAGAGCAAGTTCGCCAATTCATTCTGAAGGAATTTTTGCCGGGCGAGTCTCCCGCGAATTTAACCGACGATACTCCGCTCCGCACGAGCGGCGTGCTGGATTCAATGGCTACGTTGCAGGTCGTCACGTTCGTGGAAGAACACTTCGGGATTGAAGTAGAAGCTCATGAAGCTGGCGTGGACAATTTTGACAGCCTCAACAGCATTGCCGCTTTTGTCGCACAAAAGAAGGCGAACAAGTAATGAGTGTGATGGAGATTTCCAAAGCAGCACAAACCATCAGTCTGACTGCCTATTTGGAAGCCAGCGCGGAGCGTTTTCCGCAACGCACCGCGATTGTGGACCCCGATGGCGGATTACTCTCCTACCAGGACCTGAATGAAAGGGCCGCGCGCGTCGCCAATTTTCTCAAGGAACGCGGCATTGCCGCCGGAGACCGGGTGGGGCTTTTACTCCCAAAAAGTTCGGTGACCCTCACGGCCATCTTCGGCATTCTGAAAGCCCGGGCTGCTTACGTGCCGGTGGACTATAGCGCTCCTGGAGCACGGGTCGCTTCTATCTTCAAAGATTGTGAAGTGCGGGCCATCTTCACTGATTCCGCAGGACTAGGGCTGCTGGAAAAAGAATACGGGAGCTCGCTTCCGGAGACTGTCGTCATATGTGGCGGAGGCACAGCCAGCGTAAATGGTTCTGTTTTCAGCTGGGATGCAGTGCTCGGCCATCCCCCATTGCGGGAAACTTCCGTGGCCACTCCGCAAGACTTGGCTTATATTCTTTACACTTCAGGCTCAACTGGGCTGCCCAAGGGAGTCATGCTCAGCCAGGAGAACGCCACCAGCTTTGTGGACTGGTGTTCCTCGGTGTTTTCTCCGACGGAGCACGACCGGTTTAGCAGCCATGCTCCTTTCCACTTCGATCTTTCCATTTTGGATATTTATCTCAGCATTAAACATGGAGCCAGCCTACACATCGTGTCCGAGGAATTGGGAAAGAACCCTCGTGAGTTAGCGCAATTTATCGCCGACCGGCGACTGACCATCTGGTATTCCACACCTTCGATTCTCGCGCTATTGGCCCAGTTCGGCAATCTATCAGCGCTCGATTGCAGCTCGCTGCGGATGGTGTTTTTTGCCGGTGAGGTATTCCCTGTGCGGCACTTGAAAGCGTTGACGGGATTATGGCCGCATCCTCGATATTTTAATCTTTACGGCCCCACAGAAACGAACGTGTGCACTTTTGCTGAAGTTCCGTCTTCGATCCCGGAAGACCGCACGGAACCATATCCCATTGGCCCGGCTTGCTCGCATTGCGCTCCTCTGGTGTTGGATCCGGAAAAAGTTGTAGTGCGAGCAGGCGAGGAAGGACTTCTGTACATCTCCGGACCTTCAGTCTTTCAGGGTTATTGGAACCGCCCCAAGGAGAACGCGGCGGCATTTCTGGAACGCAACGGCACCCGCTGGTACTGTACCGGCGACGTTGTGCGCGAAGAGTCGCAGGAAGGATTTATTTACGTAGGCCGCCGCGACCGCATGGTCAAGCGGCGCGGATACCGCATTGAACTTGACGACATTGAATGCGCGCTCTACCGTCACCCCGGAATACGCGAGGCTGGAGTTGTGGCAAGCCTCGCAGGAGGCGAGCATACAAAAATTGTGGCTTACCTGGTGGCGGGTTCAGAACCTAAACCTGGTGTGATCGCCATGAAGATGTTCTGCTCGCAGAATTTGCCCGCGTACATGAACCCGGACTCATTCGTATTCGTGGAAGCCCTCCCTCGCACTTCGACCAACAAGATTGATTATCGGAGCCTGCTCGCCAGCGTGACGGAACTCGCCCTCTCCCAAGGTCAGGTAAATGGACAAAAATAGCAATCAATATCACTTCGCAAGAAGCGTTGCCTTATCTCTTGGACTCTTATTTGTTCTGTTCATTCTTGCCTTTTGGTCGCCACGACTGCCGAAAACAGGTGCCGCCGGGCTCTTCGCGAGAACAATAGCTCAGGCGACGGGCAGGAATCCCTTTCTTGGTCAAGCGGGCAATGGATATTACGAAGATCTGATGGGAAAGCACAACTCCACTCCGGAGATAGATCCTCTCCAGTGGATTCTCCGCGGAAAGTTTCCGCGATCAGCAGCACTTCATTCAATTTATCAAGATCACAACTTTCTTGAATATGAAGGACGACCCAACGTATGGTTGCCTCATCCAGAGGAACAACCGATAGCATCTAGCACGTTCGGTTTTACCGAAGGTCCAGTTGAGACAAATTCCTACGGTTTTTTCGACCGCGAACATACATTGTCAAAACCCGTCGCTAAACGACGTATAGCCATTTTCGGTGATTCGCTCACTAGAGGTTGGGGCGTTCCAATGAATGAACGCTATAGCACGTTGCTGGAGGAACGTCTAAATACAGGACCTGGTAAACCTTTTGAGGTGCTTAATTTCGCTGTATCTGGGTATGTTCCCACACAAATGTTTTATATGGCAGTAGAAAAAGCGCCTCAATTCCATCCAGATGTTTATATTTTAGCGCTAACGGGACTTAGCGCTTCCTCAAATTGGGGTACTCACATCGCAAAACTAGCCAAAGAAGGGCTGGATTTAAAATACGATTTCCTTCGTGACGCCATTGTGGAGTCTGGATTAGAGAAAAGCGACTCCCCAGAATTGAGCAACTGGAAATTGGCTCCTTATGGCGATATCACTCTGCGGACCCTCCTGCTAGGTTTGAAAAGCCGCATCGAAAAACAATCGGCGCAGATGCTTGTGATTCTAGTACCGAGCGTAGAGGACCAACAGGTGACCGAACGCCAATTTCGAGTTGTAAGGCGATGCCTTAGCGATACCGGAATACCCGTGATTGACCTGACCGACACTTTCAACGGGAGTGATATCGAAAGTCTCCGTGTCAGTTGGTATGATGTCCATCCCAACGCGCGCGGCCATCAGATGATCGCCGATAATCTGTATAAGAAGCTTCGGGCGAATCCCGCAGCCTGGGCTGCCATCATGGGAGAGGAGCGCGAATTTTCCCGTGCACCAACCGGCGCTCTTCGATCCAACTCAAAGGAGGAATCGCACCCTTAGGTCGCGGTACGATAATTACGTCGCCTTTCCCGGCGCGGTGCTTACGCGATTTCGCCAGTCCCACCGTCCCCACAATCCTTCCCATATCTTTTCCACCAATGCGCGAGGCAGCCACTTTGCAAGAAGGCGTGCATTCAGCGTATATCCGATTGTCGCCAGGCCATTGCGATGAAACTTCCAAAAGTCTTTGTCTTTTCGTTCGAATTTATATATGCACTCTCCCAGATACACGAAGTATTCACGCTCCGCCACCTGCAGGTAAAACTCATATTCTTGCGGGGAGAGATAATTCCGGCCGTGCACAACCACGAATTGCAATCGTGAAAGGCTCTGGAAAGCATAAGCACGCATCCGAGCGATGATTGAATCGTTATCGCGCCGCGAGAACGTCAGGACCTGGTGAACAAAACCGAAGTTCCATCTTCGGAGCAGTTCGAAGCAGGCGTGGGCGTCCTCAAAGGGAGCGTAGCCCTCTTCGTAAAAGGGGTCGCGCGAGCGCACAAGCTCTGACCGCAACAACAAGGAAGTAGGGGTACCAAACAGGTATTTGTCCCTGACAAAATACTGCCTGCAGGTATCGCGGCCTGACACTTCGTGGCTGGGATAAGGAAGGCCATCCAGCTGCACATTTTCTCCGTCTAGCTGGTAGGCGCTCACAATGCCAACCGAGGGATGCTGTTCCGCCAACTCCACCATACTTTCAATGCACTCTGGAAACAACCAATCATCCGCCTGCACGAACTTGCAGTACTTGCTCTGCGTAGAAATCAGGCGCAACACCTGATTGTAGTTTGCAATCTGGGAGAGGAACTCCGCGTTGTGTTCCAATCGGATCTTGCCCGGACATAGGGCCTGATACTTCTGCGCGATGGCCACTGACTTGTCTGTGCTGAAATTGTTGAGCAGTACATACTCCCAATTTTCGTATGTCTGCCGCAGCACGCTTTGGATGCATTCTTCGAGATAGTCATCGGTGTTGTAAAACGGCGTGACAACACTCACGAGTGGCGTCTTAGAATCCATAAGAGGCTTAAAAGCAAAAGAAAACAAAGATCAGCGGGTCATTTTGCGTCAACGTCGCAAACAGCGGGACCATCAATATTTCCCTCAATGAGCCCGGACTCGCAGGAGAACATTCCGCGGACCACCTGATACTGCGACCGCAAAGCTGAATTGTAGCCGCGCTGAACCAGAGATAGCTTCGAGGAAATGTGTTGACGATTCGTCTGAATCTCTGAGAATGCCTCGCGCAAGTTATCGCTGGTGACCGACTTGATATCGAAACAATAGGCGGCCTGCCCCATTTCCTCCATCAGACAAGTGACTTTGCGATCGTAGGAAATCGCGATTGCGGGTTTGTGCACCAGAAACGAAAGCAGCAGAGCATGGAGCCGGCTTGAGACGACGTAGTCAACGGATTGAAAAAGCGCGAGCAATTCCCCGTGGCTGCTCGCTTCGCTCGTCAGAATCCTCGCCCGGTCTTCTTGCCTGAGTCGGGAATCCAGGCGCTTACGCAGTTCCGCAAAAATCAATTCATCTGGCGATGAGGATGAAAACAAAACTATAGAAGCTCCGCTTTGCAGGAGGAAGGAAGCGAACGCTGCCAATTCTGTGATGTAACGCTCGTAGTGTGGGGCGTTGGGTGTCGGCCAAAGACCAGGATGGCCATAAGAGATGGGGCTGAAGGCGATGCGCAACGGAAACGCACTCGCACTTGGAACAGGCTTGTACTGTCCGACCGGCAGGCTGAACGCAATGTCCGGAACTACTGGACCTTCCGCCAGCGGGGTAATGGCTAATGCTAACTGCTTCGATCCCTCATCGCGATAAGAGCGATAGGTGGCCAGGGAAAGCGCGCGGCGCAGGAACAGCCGCGTAAGGCGACCCTCGATCTGACATGCCCCAACGCTCAAGACCACAACCGAAGCCCCCGCCAAACGAGCGAGCGTGGTCCACTTGAACAATGCGTAAGGATGTCCCCAGGCACCTCCCCATTCCTCATCTAATTGACCACCCCCAGCCACCGCCAGCACGTTCACCTGACGCAGAAAGCGATAGCTCCGCGCGATATGGCCCACCTCGCGGAGTAGGGCCCGAAGCTGCCGGAACGGGGTGATCGTGAGCAACTTCCGCTTTATACGCTGAACAAAATTAGGCTTGGCCCGCGCCCGAACTTGGCCGCTGCTGCTCGGAGCAAATGCCGCTGCCGGCGCGGGCTGATAGTAGGGCCGGGAGATCACGGCAAGCGGAAAACAAGGAATATGATGGCGCGCAGACGTCCGCACCGGATTCAAAGTGATGCCATACAGCTGGACGTTCGCATCCAGGGCTCGAAGATTCGCGATGAGAGCGTCCTGAATAGCGGCATCCCCCAGATTGCCGCCATCGTAGGGCGTCAGAAGTGCAATGCTGCTCGATGAAGAAGAAGAGCCGCTCATTCAGAATTTTTCAGCAAATCAGCTTCGAAGTCCCTGACTAGACTCTCATTTCATTGGTTCAACCGCCCAAGAGGGCACTTATTCCCATCGTTACCCATCAATGCAGGTCCTAATGTCGGGGAAATTTCACGGAAAACGTGAATTGTTATTGCGGAGATCCGGTGTGCGCCTGTTCCATCGGGACTTCTTCGCGTTCATTCGCGGTGAAAATCTGCCGATCAATGACTCGGGGAAAGCAATTGGCCAGACCGCGAACATCCTGATCGCTCGCGATGAATAACGTGGAAGCACGAAACCACCGATCATACTCCTTTGTGATGTCATAGCGGAACAGCAAAGAAGACACATAGAACGTCCCGCCCACCAGGTTCAGATCTAGCTCAAAAGTACAGCGAAATGTCTGACCTTCTTCCAAATCGACGCTTTCATAGCCTAGGCGCTCGGTGGAGGTATCCATAACCATAAGGTCAGTTGAATCCATGATGTAGAGAGAGACCGACAGCTTGCGGCAGCGCTTGCGGGCCGTGACTTCAATATCCACCCATGCTCGTTCGCCGGTCTTAAAATTCTGGCATTCCTTTTCCTTATCGCGTACTGACACGCGTGAAATCACGGCTTCTTGTGATTTGTCGTGCACCCTTCCGCCCTCCAATGCGCCAATATAGGTGCGAATCACATCTTCGGAAGGGCCTATGTCTATCATGCGGCCACGCTGCAAAAGAAGACAGCGAGAACACAACTCGGTCATAGCCTTGAGATTGTGCGAGACAAACAACACAGTCGCCCCACTCTGAATTACACTACGCATCTTATCCATGCACCGCTTCTGGAAGGCGTAATCGCCGACGCTCAATACCTCATCCACGATCAACACATCGGGATTCACGTGGGAAGCCACGGAAAAACCAAGCCGCGCATACATTCCCGAGGAATACCGCTTCACGGGCGTGTCCATGAAATCTTCCAAACCGGCAAATGCCACGATTTCATCAAACTTGGAGGTAATCTCCCGTTTGCTCATACCGTAGATAGCACCACTCAAAAATACGTTTTCACGTCCTGTAAGGTCAGGATGAAAGCCCGCAGCGACTTCGATTAGAGCAGATAACCGCCCCTGCACCTCAAAGGTGCCGGTAGTAGGGCGCATAATACGGCTTAACAGCTTCAACATCGTGCTCTTGCCGGCGCCGTTCGGACCTACAATACCGAAGGCTTCTCCTTGACGAACTTCGAATGAAATGTCCTTGAGCGCCCAGAAATCACGAGGCGAGTCCGACGTTTCTTCTTTTTTCTTTCCCAACAATCGGCCGGCGAACGCCGGGATCAAATCGCGCAAGGAATCATGGATCTCTCCCTTGCGAAATTTTTTGGATACGTGGTCCATGCGGACCGCAATATTAGACATTCCCAAACCTCATGCTAAAACCTCTCACCCGCGATTCTCCTTGCATTTTGGATTGTCGAGTCCAATCTAGATACTTTGCGCAAACTCTGGCTCAATTTTCTTAAACAGAAAATAGGCAAAAATCAATGTGAAGAGGGCAAAGGCGACGCTATAAATTAGCCAGTTCCAATCGGGAGCGCGGCCATACACGATGGACGAAAATCCTTCCAGGAGCGGTGCTATGGGATTCAGCAGCAACCATCTGCCCTTCGGGCCAAACATATCGACGTCATAAAACACCGGCGTAAAGAAGATGGCAAAGGTGAGAAACACTTCGACAATATATTTAACATCTCGATAAAACAGACTTCCAGCCGAAACGAGCAGCCCAATGCCCACCGCCAGCACCACCACCGTTGCCAGCAGCGGCCCGGCCCACAAAAGACGAAGTCCCAGATTCAGGCGCACGAACATGAGGAGGATCGCAAGCACAGAACTTGCAATGCAGAGATCAAAGAGTTGCGACAACACCGCGGCCATGGGAAATATTTCTTTGGGAAAATAGACCTTGGTAACCAGATTTTGGTTGCCGATCAAACTCTGCGAAGAAAACCTGACGGAAGATACCAGGAAGGCCCAAGGAACCGACTTGATGGCGACGCTTACCAAATCGGCCACATCCAACGGCTTGTGTGAGGCAATAGCGTAGCCGTACCGCACCAGAATTCCCGACGCCACAATCAGCACCGGCATCAGAATCGCCCAAAAAAAACCCATGAGAGATTGCTTGTATCGCACCTTGATGTCTCGCACTGCAATCATGACCAGTAATTCACGATATTTGTACAGTTCCCGCAGTTCATTTCTCATGGATATTCAGTTGTACCTCCGGTTCACCGGTTTTACCGCGCGCCCCTCCAAATATTTCTCCACTCCCTCTTCGCATGCTTTGGCGTAAACGGCCAGCGCCTCGTCCACCGCCTCGATGGTTCGATCGATATCTTGGTCGGAGTGCGAAAAACTGACCACAAAGGACGGCGCAATGATTCCCCGCCGAATCAGTTCCTGCAGAAAGAGAGTGCGGTAAGATTGCGAGCGCTCGCCTTCAGGGTTCTTAGTTACATAGATCAGATTCGACGCCTGCCCTTGAATTTCAACATACGGCGCCAGGCCGTGATCTTGAATGCGGGCGTCCAGCCCCTTGCGAAGGCGGTCCCCTTGACGATAAAGGTGCTCGACTACCCGGCACACCCGGTAAACGTTGAGTGTTTCCCGCGCCGCGGCGAGCGAATGCGCCTCGGCCCCGTGCGTGGTGGAAAGCAGAAACACCCTTTCCCTCTCATGTTCGAGGCCCCCAAGCCGCATGATTTCCCGTTTTCCGGCAAGCGCGGCAATCGCGAAACCATTGCCCATTCCTTTGCCAAAAGTAGAGAGATCAGGGACCACCCCGTAAATCGCCTGCGCCCCGCTCAGGTGCCACCGAAATCCAGTGATGGTTTCATCCAGGATTAAAAGGCTTCCATTGGCTTCGCAAAGCTGCTTGAGTTTTCCGAGAAAATTGTCTTTCGGCTCCTCGGCGGTCGCCGGTTCCAATATGACACACGCGATTTCGCCGGAATACTTCGCGAACAGTTCATTCACGCTCTCAATATTGTTGAAACGAAAGGAGACGGTCAGATCCTGGATCGCCCGCGGAATACCCGCGTTCATGTTTGTTTTTCCAATGAACCAATCGTCAACCGAAAAGAAAGGATGATCCGAGCAGATTGCCACTAAATCACGCCCTGTGTAGGCACGAGCCAACTTCACCGCAGCGGTAGTCACATCCGAGCCATTCTTGGCGAACTTCACCATTTCCGCGTTGGGCAGTACACTCAGCAGTTCCTCGGCGTAATCTACTTCGATTGTTGCCGGTCGCGTAAAATTAGAACCCAGTTGCATCTGTTGGTAGGCGGCATCCACTACCGGCCCAAATGCGTGACCCAGGGTGACGGAGCGCAGGCCCATGCCGTATTCAATAAATTCATTTCCATCGAGATCCCAAACGTGGCATCCCTTGCCGCGTACGATAAACGCAGGCGCTCTCTCGGGAAATTGATCATCTCCCTTGGCATAAGTATGCGCCCCTCCCGGAATCAAAGAGTGGCTTTTGTTCCTCAAGCGACACGAGTCGACGGCGGAGGAAATCTTCTGCGGGACCGCGCGGTCAACCTCTGACATTTATGCCCGACTCCTTCCGCGGCGCTTGCGCGACAGCGTGATAGAAACATTCATGAATTTCTCCCATTCGTCGCCACATTTTCAGCTTGTAGTCAAAGCGCTTGCGCGGTTCGAATGCCAGCATCCATCGCACCCCCCACACGATGAAGTGGCGTACAAGGTACAAGGGTACGCCTCTCCAAAACCACCGAACGTCCGCTTTGATTCCTATCTCGCGAATATCCGCGCGTCCTTTATCAAACCACCACGCCAGAAAATACTTCTTTCGCACTCTGCTCTCCGAAACCAGGTGGTGTACGACCGCTGCGGGCTCATACAGCAACTGCTCGCTTGCAACAACCAGGCGGGTTCCAAATTCAGTGTCCTCGTTTCGGATCTCGCTGCCCGGCCGCGGTCCCAGATCAGTACGGAACCCTCCATACTTCTCGAACATCGTTCTCCGGAAGGCCATGTTTGCTCCATAGGGAGATTTGTTGAGCTGAATGGCTTCATCTCCCTGGTCAAAACAGGCAAGCGTCGAACCCAGATACGCGTAGGGGTCCTTTAGCGACAACCACCGCGGTTGCGGGCATGTAAGGGCGGGGAGGATTCGCCCGCCCACCCCTGCCCAGTTCCCCTCAAGCATCGGCGAGGTCAGGCGATCCAACCAGTCGGGTTCCACGGACACGTCGTCATCGGCGAACGCGAGAATATCTCCCTCGGCCTGCGCGATCCCGGCATTCAAGGCATGGGACTTGCCTGGGCGCGGTTCGAACAAGTAGCGGAAGCGGCGGGGATAACGCCCGCGAAAGTTTTCGACGATCTCGCGCGTTCCATCGTTGGAATTGTTGTCCACCACTAGAACTTCCCATTCGATAGATTCCGGCATCCGGGACACGGCTATGCTCGCCAGCGCATTCGCCAGACTTTGGCAACGATTGTACGTACATAAGATGACGGTTATTCTCATACCCGCCTCGACATTTCCCGCCTGATCCGATTTCGTCATCGCAACTTTTATCTGTAAACTCTCGGCTCCGGTTCTGGCTTCCCGGACCGTAAATCTGCTAGTCTCTACTGACTTCCACGGTACTCCAATCGCGTCCTACCCCAGCTGACCAGCAACTTTAAAGGACGCGCCAACATGACGGGGCGAGTCATGTATGCCCGGCAGGCGGTACCTAGCGCTTTCAAAAATGCTTTCTCCTTCCAGTAAAGAACCGCCAGTAATAATTGCATGCTTGCGGCTTGCCAACGTTCTACATGTTCCCAATCTGGAGACTTGAGGACTTCCGCAGCTATTTTGCGCGCACTCGCATATTCCCCCGCCGCGCTCATGTTTCGCACCCAGCACAAATATTCGTCCGCCAGCACAAATTGCTGCGTTGCTTCACTGACTCCCAATTCAGTCAGCAACGCGGGATTGATTTCTGCAGCTCCTTCCAAGGGATCTGGACGTCCAGATCGCCTGGCTGCCGCAGAAACCCGAGCAGCAATGCAACCAAGAGTTTGCTGGGTTCGCTTTTGGAAAGAGACCTGCTGCGGGTGGATCCGATATTCCAGCAACACCTCACTAAGATTCGCACACTGATAATGTTCGGAGATTCTCATCCAGAGGTCATAATCTTCCGCCGGCGCGAATATCGCACGATATCCGCCAACGAGATCGAACGCTTCCCGCCGAATAAGGACACTAGGCTGGCAGAACGGGCAATGGATCTCGAGTGCGGATTTGATTTCCTGGTCCTCAGTTGGGAACGTTTCCTTGCGCAACGGATTGCCCGCGGCGTCAATCCACAGCGTCGCCCCTCCCACTACCCCGACCCTCGGATTTTTTTCCAAGAAAGCCGCCTGAAGATTGAGCCGTTCGGGAGTCGCCATGTCATCTGCGTCCATGATCGCGATATAACGACCGCGAGCTAAAAACCCGCCTGCGTTACGCGCTTCGGCCAGACCGCACGGCTCAATTTCACTTGCGCGAACTCGTGGATCCATCGCTGCGTATTTTTTAACGATTTGATTGGAGTTGTCTGTGGATCCGAAGTCCACAATGATGAACTCAAAATCCGTGAAGGTTTGCGCAAGAATACTCTCAATCGCTTTTGCCAGGAATCTCTCGACATTGCGCACTACCATGACCACGGAAATTAGCGGCTCATTCATAATTATCAAGGGGGTATCGGGAAGCCCGAATTATTCCCCGTTGTATCCCTCAAAGGCAGCCTTTTCATTCTCCGGCGATAATTTCAATCTTAATTTCGCCTTGTTCTTCTTGATTTTGCGCGCCACGCGTGGAATCTCCACGATTTGCCCCATCGTTAGCCACACCCAGCACTTATTGAAAAACCGGCGTTGCGGCGCCGTGGTGAACAGCCAACGAAACACCCGAGGGGGAAGAATAGTGAAAATCAACCGTGGGACGCTAAAGTAGTGCCGCGGAATTCCATATACCGTGGGACGCTCTCCTACTTCGCGGATCAAGGCCCTTCCATAATCGAACCACCAGGAAAGGAAATACTCTTGCTTAAGCCGATCAGCGGGAACGGGATGGTAGGCAACCGCTCCCGGCTCGTAACGCAATCGTTCCCCGGCGGCAACCACCCGGCGTCCAAACTCGGTGTCCTCATTGGGGCGTGGAATATCTTTGTTCGGGCTGGGTCCGAGATCAGTGCGAAACTCGCCATATTTTTCAAACATGGCTTTTCGGTATGCCATGTTTGCTCCATAGGGGGGGCGGTCTAATTCCAGGGGTTTGTCGCCGAGGTCGAAGTGTGCGCAGAAAATTCCTCCCAGCGCGCAGGGACCGTCCAGAGCAAGCCAGCGCGGAAGCGAGAATTCGTGTGCAGGCAGCGTTCGGCCTCCAGCCCCGGCCCATTGTTTGTGCTGCAATGTGCTGGTCAGGTGGTACAACCATTCTCCTCCCACCGCCACGTCATCATCCATGAAGGCCAGAATTTCACCGTGCGACTCGCGGATGGCGGTGTTCAGGGCATAAGACTTCCCAGGACGTGGTTCGAATATGTAACGAAAGCGGCCCGGATACCGCTCGCTGAAACTCTTCACTACCTCGCGCGTGTCATCATTTGAATTATTGTCCGCCACCAGGACTTCCCAGCTCGTGGATTCGGGCAGGCGCGAAGCCGCCACGTTCTCCAGCGCCTTCGCCAGGTCTCGGGAGCGGTTGTAGGTGCTAATGATGACTGTAATATCCATAAGTCGTCCGCTTTGGCGTTAACGCGTGCTTGCCGCTTCCGTCGGCGACGCCACAAATCCCTCTTCACTGCCGTCGAAGTACAGCTTCATGGCCTCTTCCGGAATGTGTGAAAAATCTGCGGCGCTGATGTAGTCGTGCATCGTGGTCCCGGTGCAGGCCGAATCAATGTTCGGCGCCCCGCATTTTTCCCAGACGTCATCAAGATGCACGGTGCGGAAATCAATGCTGTAGCGCGTCAGCCCGGCGGTGTTCGGCACTGTGGAGTGCAAGTGCGCCGCCGAAAATTGAAGAACGCCGCCCACCTGGGCAATCACGCGAAACTGCGGGTCAGGGTCAAGCGCCGCCAGCGCCCGCGGCTGCACCCGCGTGTCCGCCTTCACATGCTGGGCCGCACTCTGCCGATTGCTGCGGTTCCACTCATAGTAATTGTAGGTATTGGAGCTGTTCGGCACGGCTTCGTCAAAATAGCGGGCATGAAAGGCCATGCTGTTGTCCGGTGAAAGGTCGTAAACCGGCATCCACCAGTTGATTTGGCTGAAGGGCGCCGAATACCAGGTATCGCGATGAGGATGAAATGCGTAGGCAATCCCTGAAGAAAGATAATTCGCCGGGAAGGCCGTGCGCAGGCGGGGGACATCGAAATACGTCTTGTTCAAATCGCAGCCGCGCTCCGTCAGCATCCGCTGGATCAGCTGCTTCGACTTGGGATCATGAATGAACTTTGGCTTCAAATCGGCCAGGATCTCCACGCAACGCTCCACCGGAATGCTCTCCTGCACCTTGCGCGGATCGTGCGGATGAAAAGCCTTCTCCACCAGCTCGCGCGCAAATTCGCACAAGCTCAAAGCCCCCGGCGCGGGAGAATACACGAACAGCGATCCGCGATAAAGCTCCTTGCGCCGCTGCTCTTCACTCATCTTGGAATCGAAAAATAGATTCATAATCTTCCTTCCGCCTTTAAATCAGAAATAACAATTCCGGGCCGGCCAATGGCGCTTACAGCGACATCTTGCGGCAATAAAAAGCCTCCGCGTAACCGCTGGGCGCGTTGCACTCCATACCCCTCAACCGCATCAACGCCAGAAACGTCTCCGGCTGGAACCAATGCTTGTTGCGTTGCGACTGGAATGCCTCCATCAAATTACTTACCTTCTTCTGGTACATCTTCGCTTCGAGCGGCACGAAGAAGTTCGGCTGCCCGAGGTCGCCGTCGTATTTCGGAATCTCATACTCCAGTATCAAATGGCTGCGAAATGTGTTCCACGTCAATTCCGAAATCAGACGATGGTCCTGATGCGCATCCTTGCCGCAGTGCGTAAAAATCAAATCGGGGGAGAGCTGTTTTAATTCATTCTCGAAAACTGCCTTCACTTCGCCGCCCACATAAGGCAAGAAGCCATCTTTAAAACTTTTCAGCAACGACGTTTGCAAACGCTTTCCCGCGAACAGATCAGCCGCGCGCCTCGCCTCCGCTTCGCGAACTCCCGCCGCGGTAAACACCGCCCAGTGAAACTCGGCCCGCGGAAACTCTTCCGCCAGCCGCAACACCGTGCCGCCACAACCGATCTCAATATCGTCGGAATGGCATCCCAAAAACAGGACCTTTAATGCCCGTTCCCGGCCACCCTCAAAATTCAGCTGGATCATACTCCGGCCGAAATCCTTCGCTTCGTCTCCGCGCGCGATGCCTCCGGGTTGCCCCAGACCTTCCAGGGCGCCACTGTCTGATTCAATTCATCCAGATGCTGCTTGTCCTTAAAGGTGTCCATGCACTGCCAGAAGCCGCTGTATTTATAGGCCAGCAATGCTTTCTTCTCGATCAGCCGCTGGAATGGCTCGCGCACCAGCTCTTCGCCGGGATGAATGTAATCAAAAATCTCGTTGCGCATGGCAAAAAATCCGCCGTTAATCCAAATGTCCGAGCGCGTCAGCGGGCAGACCTCCGTCACCATTCCATTCGCTGCGCTGTGAATAATGTCAAAACTGTTGGTCGGCTGTACTACCAGTACCGAGGCAAGCGCCTCGCTCTGGTGGAAAGTTTCCAGCATCGCTGGCAAGGGCACGTCGCTCAACCCGTCGCCGTAGTTGGCCAAAAACATCTCTTCTCCTTCCAGATACGGCTGCACCGCCTTCAGCCGTTCGCCGATATTGGAATTGGCTCCCGTTTCCACAAACGTAATGGTCCAATCGTCAATATCGCGGCTCAGATAGTCCACTTTCTTTCCACCCTGCGACCACACGAAATTGTTGGAGACCGCCTCGTCGTAATTCAAAAAGTAATTCTTGATGGCGTTGCCCAAATACCCCAGGCAGAGAATGAAGTCCTTGTGTCCGAAGTGGGCGTAGTACTTCATCAGGTGCCAGAGCACCGGGCGCGTCCCGATTTGCACCATCGGCTTGGGCACATCATCCGCGTATCCACGCAACCGAAGTCCCGCTCCGCCGCAAAAGATGACAACCTTCATAGATTCACCTCGCCCCCGGACCGTTAATAAATCGCTGCCTTTGGAATGGGGACGATGAAACGTCCGCCCCATTCACGGATAAATTCCAGTTGCTTCATGATCTCGTCTTTAAGGTTCCAGGGAAGAATCACCACGTAATCCGGCTTGGTTTCGCGGATTCTATCGGGATGATGGATTGGGATCCGCGTGCCTGGCAGAAATCTTCCCTGCTTGTAGGGACTACGGTCCACCGTGTACTCGATCAGGTCTTTGCCGATACCGCAGTAATGCAGCAGAGTCGCGCTTTTGCCCGGCGCTCCATAGCCGGCCACTTTCTTGCCTTGCTTCGCGGCGGTCAGCAGCACATCCACCAGCGCCAGCTTGGTTTCCTTCACCTGGCGCGCAAAGCTCTCATATCCCTTGAGCGAAGTTTGCCCGGCCTTTTCTTCGTCTTTCAATATCTTTTCTACGTTCGCTTCTACAGGATGGGTCTTGCTCTCCGCGCGGCACGCGTACACCCGCAGCGACCCACCGTGCGATTTCAACTCCTCCACGTCAAACACCTTCAGTCCATGCGCCTCCATGATCTTGATGGTCGTAAACAGAGAGAAATAAGAGAAGTGCTCGTGGTAAATAGTGTCGAATTCGTTTTCTTCAATCAGTTTTAGCAGATGGGGAAATTCCAGCGTAAGCACGCCTTCGGGCTTCAACATGATCTTGAGCCCTTCCACGAA
>Ga0134125_10001827_pt1 | contig 25717 bp, 27 predicted proteins | sample KB31751_FD_96464 | JGI IMG/M metagenome (GOLD analysis project Ga0134125, IMG submission 96464) | Terrestrial soil microbial communities with excess Nitrogen fertilizer from Kellogg Biological Station, Michigan, USA - KB3-175-1 | ecosystem: Environmental > Terrestrial > Soil > Unclassified ...
CCATCGAGGTCGCCGCCGGCAAGGGCGGCAATGGCGTGGCGAGCTTCCGCCGGGAAAAGTTCATCCCCAAGGGCGGGCCCGACGGCGGCGACGGAGGGCGGGGCGGCTCCATCATCGCGGTGGCGGACCGCAACATCAACACGCTGATCGATTACCGCTATGCTCGCCTGCATCGTGCCAAGAACGGCGAGAACGGGCACGGCTCGGATCGGTATGGCGCCGGCGCGGCCGATGTCATTCTGCGCATGCCGGTCGGAACCACTATCCTGGACGCCGACACCGGCGATCAGTTGTTCGATCTGGATCACCACGATCAACGCGTGACGCTTGCGCAGGGCGGCGCCGGAGGCCTGGGAAATCTGCATTTCAAGTCCAGTACCAACCGGGCGCCGCGCCAGTTCACGGCCGGGCGCGAGGGCGAACAGCGGCGCCTGAAACTCGAGCTGAAGGTGCTCGCCGATGTCGGGTTGCTGGGCATGCCCAATGCCGGCAAGTCGACGTTCATTACGCGCGTGTCGAATGCGCGGCCCAAGATCGCCGACTATCCGTTCACTACCCTGCACCCCAATCTGGGGGTCGTACGCACCTCGCCTTCGCACAGTTTCGTCGTCGCCGACATCCCCGGCCTGATCGAGGGTGCGTCCGAAGGCGCTGGCCTGGGCCATCTGTTCCTGCGCCACCTGAGCCGCACCAGCGTGCTGCTGCACGTGCTCGACGTCCATTCCCCCGATCCGGACATCGACGCCTGCGTCCAGGCGGTGCATGACGCCCGCGCCATCGTGCAGGAGCTTGAGCGCTATAGCCCCGAACTGGCGGCCAAGCCGCGCTGGCTGGTGCTGAACAAGCTGGACATGGTAGCCGACACGGAGGCCGTGAAGGCGCGCATCTGTGCGGAACTGGGCTGGTCCGGGCCTGTATTCGGGATCTCGGCCCTGACGGGTGACGGCACCCACGCGCTCACGGGGGCGCTGCAGGCGTGGCTGGATGAGCGGAACCGCAGCGCCCATGCACGCGATGGCGACCCTCGCTTTGACGAAGGTGCGCCGCTCGATGGCTTGCCCGATACGGACTGAATTCCATGGCTGCCCACGATTCTGCTGTTTCCGTCGCTCGAGACGCCCATCGGCTGGTGCTCAAGGTCGGCTCGTCACTGGTCACCAACGAGGGCCGGGGCATCGACACAGACGCCGTGGGGCAATGGGCAGCGCAAATCGCGGGACTGCACGCCGAGGGGCGGCAGATCGTGCTGGTGTCCAGTGGTGCCATTGCCGAGGGCATGGCGCGCCTGGGCTGGCCCCGGCGTCCGGGTACCATGCCGGAGCTTCAGGCCGCCGCTGCCGTGGGCCAGATGGGGCTCATACAGGCCTATGAATCCGCGTTTGCCCGCCACGGTATCCGGACCGCGCAGATCCTCCTCACCCACGAAGACCTGTCGCATCGGCGCCGCTATCTGAACGCCCGCAGCACGCTGGCCACGCTGCTGAACCTGGGGGTGGTCCCCATCGTCAACGAGAATGATACCGTCGTCACCGACGAGATCCGGCTGGGCGACAACGACACGCTGGGAGCGCTGGTCACCAATCTGATCGAGGCCAACGTTCTGATCATCCTCACTGACCAGCCCGGTCTGTACAGCGCGGACCCGCGCAAACATGCCGATGCGACCTTCATCCACCACGGACAGGCGGGAGACCCCGCGCTGGAATCCATGGCCGGAGGTTCGGGCAGCGCCATCGGGACGGGCGGGATGCTCACGAAGGTCCTTGCCGCCCGAAGAGCGGCCAACAGTGGTGGCCACACCATCATCGCCTCCGGCCGGGAGCCGGACCTGTTGCGGCGGCTGGCGGCCGGAGAGCCCATAGGCACCGAGCTGCGGGCGGTTTTGCCGGTCCGTTCAGCACGCCAGCGCTGGCTGGCCAACCATCTGCGGCTAAGAGGCCGGGTGACGCTGGATGCCGGCGCGGTGCGCGCGCTCACGCAAGGCCACCATAGCCTGCTGCCCGTTGGGGTGGTCGCCGTCGAAGGGGAGTTCGATCGCGGCGACGTCGTGGCTTGCGTGGACGAGCACGGCGTGGAGTGCGGGCGGGGCCTGATCAATTATTCGTCGGCCGAAACCGCCCGTATTCTGCGGCAGCCCAGCGCGCGCATTGCGGAAATACTCGGCCACCTGTCCGACCCGGAGCTGATTCACCGTGACAATCTGGTGGTGATGCGGCCTCGCGCGGCAGCCACCGCTGCCGCCCCGAAGTGATTCCAGCCGCCCGGTGTACCGTTCGGGCCGCCCGGCCGGTGCGGTGCCGGCGGAGCTGAGGCTGGCCTATCTCTGGGCCGGGATGAACTGGGTTTCCTTGACCTCTTCCATGACCACGCAGCTCCTGGTCTGCGTCACGCCGGGCAGACGCAGCAAAATGTCGCCCAGCAAATTTCGGTACTGGCTGATTTCCTTGATGCGCGCCTTGATCATGTAGTCGAAGTCACCCGAGACCAAGTGGCATTCCAGTACCTGGGGCACGCAGAGGACTTCTCGCCGGAATTCCTCGAAGGTACGCTCGGACTTGCTGGACATGCTGATCTCGACAAAGACGAGAAGCCCCGCATCCAGAGCAGCGGGAGCCACCCTGGCGTGATAGCCCATGATCACGCCGTCCCGCTCCAGGCGCCTGACCCGCTCGATGCAGGGCGTGACCGTCAGCCCGACGGCGTCGGCCAGTTCCGTCATGGACAGGCGGCCGTTCTGCTGAAGCAGATCCAGGATGCGGCGGTCGATCTTGTCCAGTGCGTGGACCGATTCCTTCTGCATGCGCATGATGAGGCTCCTGTCGGGCGAGTTGCCTGGGGTTGTTGACATGGCGCGGCACCGGGCTGGACCGCGCCAGCATTTCGTGCTGCAGGCTATTCATTGTGCCACCAGGCACCGATCGTATTTCATGAAAACCTGACTTTTTCATGAAAAATTAGCCAGATATATCGCCTATCATCATGAAAAATTCATTCGATTGAGGAACGTCATGAAGGTTCTGGTCTTGGGAGCCGGCGTGGTGGGTGTCACGAGCGCCTATTACCTTGCCCGCGAGGGGCACGAAGTCACCGTTGTGGATCGGGAGCCGGACGCCGCCGAGGAAACCAGCTTCGGCAATGCCGGTCAGCTTTCCTTTGGCTATTCCTCTCCATGGGCGGCGCCTGGGATTCCGTTGAAGGCCCTTCAGTGGATGTTCCAGGAACATTCGCCTCTGACCATCCGCCCTGACGGCAGCGCGGACCAGGTCAAGTGGCTGTTGCAGATGTGGCGCAATTGCACACCGGCCCGCTATGCTCTGAACAAGGAACGCATGCTGCGGATGTCCTTCTACAGCCGCGAGTGCCTGCATGCGCTCCAGGCTGATACGGGCATCCAGTTCGAAGGCCGGCGCCAGGGAACCCTGCAGGTGTTTCGAACCCCCAAGCAGATGGACGATGCCCAGCGCGACGTCGAGGCCTTGCGGGACGCGGGCGTGGCGTTCGAGCTTGTGGACGGCGACCGTCTGGCGCAATACGAGCCGGCGCTGGCCCACGTCCGCCACAAGCTGGTGGGGGGCTTGCGCACGCCGGACGACGAGACCGGAGATTGCCGTCTGTTCACGCATGCCTTGACGCGGCTGGCCCAGGATCTGGGCGTTCAATTCCGCTACAACGAAACCATTCAATCGCTGCAACGGTCAGGGCACCGGCTCACGGGGGTGCAATGCGCCTCGGGCTTGCGGCAGGCCGATGCGTATGTGGCGGCGTTGGGATCGTGGTCGACCCTGTTGTTGAAGGGGCTTGTCGACATTCCCGTTTATCCGATGAAAGGCTATTCCATTACGGTTGACATCGCCGATCCCGCTTGTGCGCCTGTATCCACGCTGCTCGATGAATCCTACAAGATTGCGCTGACGCGCTTTGAGCGGCGCATTCGCGTGGGCGGTATGGCAGAGGTCGTGGGTTATGACCAATCGCTGAATCCTCGCCGGCAGCAGACGCTGGAAATGGTGCTCAACGACCTGTTCCCGGGCAGTTACCAGCCCGGCGACGTGCATTTCTGGACCGGGCTGCGCCCCAAGACGCCCGACAGCACGCCCATCGTGGGCCGCACCCCGCTGGACAACCTGTATCTGAACACCGGGCATGGCACGCTGGGCTGGACCATGTCCTGCGGGAGTGGCCAGTTGATCGCCGATATTGTGTCGGGTCGACCGACAGCAATCCGCAGCGACGATCTGGGCGTTTCGCGATACCGTTGAGCGGAGGGCGGTCAGGACCGGTAGTCGGCGTTGATGCTGACGTACTCGTGGGACAGGTCGCAGGTATAGACCGTATCGGCGGCGTCGCCGCGCCCCAGGGCTACCCGAACCAGGATCTCCGCCGCCGCCATGACCCGCTGGCCGTCGGCTTCCTGGTAGCCCGGATCCCGGCCACCCTGGCTCGCCACGCGCACATCCCCCAACCACAGCGTGATTCTGGATACGTCCAGGTCGTCGATGCCGGAATAGCCGATGGCGCACAGAATGCGCCCCAGGTTCGGATCGGACGCAAAAAACGCGGTCTTCACCAGCGGCGAGTGCGCGATTGCGTAGGCGACCTTCAACGCTTCTTCTGTGGTCGCCGCCTGCTCGACCTGTATGGTCATGAACTTGGTCGATCCTTCGGCATCCCGCACGATCTTCTGGGCGAGGTCGCGGGCGGCCTCGGTGAGGGCCTGCTCAAGCGCCGCGAAGCGGGGGTCGTCCGCGGATTCGATATGCACCCCGCTTGCGCCCGTGGCCATGATGATGAAGGAATCATTGGTCGACGTATCGCCATCCACCGTGATGCGGTTGAAGGACCGGTCCGCGATTCGCCTGACCATCGGCCGCAGCAGCGCTGCGGGAAGCCCCGCGTCCGTCCCCAGAAACCCAAGCATGGTGGCCATGTTGGGATGGATCATTCCTGCGCCTTTGCTGATGCCGGTGAGCGTGACGCTCCGGCCGCCCAGTTCGATCTTTCGCGAATGGATCTTTGGCTGGGTGTCCGTGGTCATGATGCTGTGGGCGGCCTCGAACCAATGGTCGGGCCGCGCTTGCGCGATGGCGGCCGGCAGCGCCGCAACGATGCGGTCCACGGGGAGCGGTTCCAGAATCACCCCGGTGGAAAAAGGCAGGACCTGGCCGGGAGCCAGATCGAGCTGCCGGGCCAGCGATTCGCAGGTCTGCCGGGCAGCCTGCAGCCCAGGCGCCCCCGTACCGGCGTTGGCATTGCCCGTATTGATGACCAGCGCCCGGATGCTGGAATCGGATGCCAGGTGGGCTTCGCAGACCTGGACGGGTGCGGCGCGGAACCGGTTTCGCGTGAAGACGCCGGCCACCGCGGCGCCCTCGTCCAGCAGCAGCACCGTGAGGTCCCGGTGGTGCGCTTTGCGCACGCCTGCCTCGGTCATGCCGATGCGGATGCCGGGCACAGGAAAGACGTCGTCGCGTGCGGGAATACTCAGATTGATGGCCATGTGGCGGGAACCCCTGGAATCAGGACGGCAATGCCGCACGTCGGCGGCACGCCGGAAATCAGCTGAAAGCAGCCATTCTAATGCCGAAAGCCGGCGGGCACGGCGGTGCCCTCACAGTTGCGCGAAGACCCGGTCGGCCGCATCCAGCGTGGCCTGGATGACGGTGTCGTCGTGCGTGGCCGACACGAAGCCAGCCTCGAACGCCGAAGGCGCGAAGTGCATGCCCGCGGACAGCATCCCGTGGAAGAACCGCCTGAACGCTTCGATGTCGCAGGCGGAAACCTCCGCCAGGCTCGTAGGCGGCGCGGGCCGGAAGTACAGGCCGAACATGCCGCCCTGCCAGTCGGCGGAAAAAGGTACGCCGTGCGCCCGGGCCCGCTCGATCAGGCCCTGGACCAGGGCCCCGGTGTGCTGGTGCAAAGCCTCGTAGAAGCCGGGCTGGGCGAGGCGGCGCAGCGTGACGCGGCCGGCGGCCACGGCCACCGGATTGCCCGACAGGGTGCCAGCCTGGTAGACGGGGCCCAGCGGGGCGATCTGCGCCATGATGTCGGCTCGGCCGCCGAAGGCGCCCACGGGCATGCCGCCGCCGATGATCTTGGCGAGCGTGGTCAGGTCAGGCGTGATGCCCGTCAGTCCCTGCACGCCCTGGGGCCCCACCCGGAAACCGGTCATCACCTCGTCGAAGATCAGCACCGCGCCATGCCGGGTGCAGACTTGGCGCAAGCCTTCCAGGAAGCCCGCGGCGGGCCGCACCATGTTCATGTTGCCGGCAATGGGCTCGACGATGATGCAGGCGATCTCGTCCGGGTATTGCGCGAAGGCAGCCTCGACGGCGTCCAGATCGTTGTAGTCCAGCACCAGCGTGTGGTGTACGAATTCGGGCGGGACGCCCGCCGAGGTCGGGTTGCCGAAGGTCAACATGCCGGAGCCGGCCTTGACCAGCAGGCTGTCGGCGTGGCCGTGGTAGCAGCCCTCGAATTTGATGATCTTGTCGCGCCCCGTATAGCCGCGCGCCAGGCGGATCGCCGACATGGTGGCCTCGGTGCCCGAGCTGACCAGCCGGACCTGCTGGATCGATGGCATGCGTGCGATGATGGCTTCGGCGAGATCGACTTCGGCTTCGGTGGGGGCGCCGAAGGACAGGCCGTTCACGGCCGCCTGCTGGACCGCCAGCACGACTTCGGGGTCGGCGTGGCCCAGGATGGCGGGGCCCCAGGATCCGATGTAATCGATGTAGCGGGTGCCCTCGGCATCCCACAGGTAGGGGCCTTGGGCGCGCGCGATGAAGGGCGGAGTACCGCCCACGGAGCGGAAGGCGCGTACGGGCGAGTTCACTCCGCCCGGAATGACGCGGCAGGCGCGTTCGAAGAGTTCAATGTTGCGGGGCATGGTCAGTGGGCGGCATGAGGTTCAGGTGAAAAGATCCGTGCAGCGTTGTGCGGCCGCCCGGATGTCGGGGGCCTCGAAGACGGCGCTGATGATGGCCAGACTGTCGGCCCCCGCGGCCAGAACGGGGGCTGCGTTCCCGGCGGTCAGTCCGCCGATCGCCACCACGGCAGGCCGGGGGAACTGCCGTTCGGCCAGACGGCGTCCGGCGCGGATGTGGTCCAGCGTCGCGTGCTCGGCTTCCGGTTTGGTCGGAGACGGGTACAGGGCGCCGAAGGCGATGTAGTCCACGTCCTGTTGCAGGCGCTGTTCGGCGAGATCCGGCCGGTCGTAGCAGGAACATCCCAGCAGCTTGTCCGATCCCAGCGCCAACCGGGCCTGGGGGATGGAGCCGTCGTCGCGGCCCAGATGGGCCCCGTCAGCGTCCAGGTCGGCCGCGAGCCTCCAGTCGTCGTTGATGATCAGGATGAGGCCCAGCCGTGTGCAGAGCGTACGCACCTCGCGCGCCTGGGCGTGTCGCTCGGCCGCGGTGCCGTGCTTGCGGCGCCACTGCAGGGCCACCATGCCGCCGGCATGGGCCTGTTCGATGGCGGACAGCAGCCGGTCGGTGTCCGCCCAGTCGGGGGTGATGCCGTAGAGGCCGCCGGGAAAGCGCAACGGACTCATGGCGAGGTGTGCCGAAGAATGCGTTGGCCCATGCCGGGGTGGAAGTTGCGCGCCAGCATGGGGCCGGCGGCCGCCACCGCCTGCTGGGCCGCCTGGGCGGGTTCCCGCCCCTGCGCCAGCAGGCAGGCCATGATCGTGGCGAGCAGGCTTTCGCTGTCGCTCACGCGCACGTTGGGTGCAGGCCAGGGCCAGCGCCGGGACGGCAGGCCCCTGGAATGGAAGCTCAGACCATTGAAGCCGTCGCCTAGCGCGCCGTTGCCGCACAGCACGTGCGAGATGCCGAAGTCATGCAGTGCCGCGACCGGGCTGTCGGCACCCGAGGCCGACAGCAACCCCTGTCCCGCCCAACGCTCCAGCAGCCCCGCATCCACGACCGCGACCAGGGCTTGCGGGGCCAGCAGCTCCAGCATGGCGCTGACGGTTTCTTCGCTATCGAGGTCTTCCAGGTCGGGCACGGATGGCGGGCTGACGAGTTGCAAGACCAGCGGCAGTTCGCTGTAGTCCGCCGTGATCTGAGCGAGGACCGAAATGGTCTCGGGGTCATATTGCGGGCCGATCTTCAGGGCACCGATAGCCATGTCTTCGAGCAGGCATCTGGCCTGGTCGTCGATCAGGTCCGGCGGCAGCCGCTGGATGGTTTCCACGCCCGCGGTATCCTGCACGTGAATGGCGGTCACCACCGACCCGGCGTGGGCGCCAAGGCGGGCGCTGATGACTGCGTCGATGGGCAGGTTACTGGCACCGCTTGGGTCGAAAGGGCCGAAAATCAAAGGAAGTGGCGTTACGGAAGAATCAAGGGCTGCCATGTCGCGGATCGCATGCCGGTGCGGTGCCCGGCAGGTTGTGTACTATGGCCCCATTCTAATGGATGCGGCCTGCCGTGACGCGGCAGGCGCGAATGGCGAGGCAAAGTTCATGCGGACCTGGATGTGTCTGATTTGCGGCTGGATTTATGACGAGGCCGCAGGTTATCCGGAAGACGGCATTGCGCCCGGCACGCGGTGGGAAGACGTGCCCCCCAACTGGGTGTGCCCCGAATGCGGGGCCCGCAAGGAAGATTTCGAATTGATCGAGATCTGATACTCTAGGCGTATGGGCCGCGAGGCCGGGCGATTGGAGGTTGCCATGACCACAGAACCGCATGCCACTGAAGGCCATCCGCAGATCGATCTCTCCCGCCAGTTCCTGTTGGCCATGCCGGGCAGAGTCGCAGGCGAGCTGGCCAACACGGTGATCTATGTCTGCGAGCACACCGAACATGGTGCGCTGGGGCTGGTCGTCAATCGACCCACAGATCTGACGGTAGGAGACCTGCTGCAGCGCATCGACCTGAAGCTTTCGCTGGAGATCGGCCCTGTCCAGGAGTCCCCTGTGTTTTTTGGCGGTCCGGTGCAGACCGATCGCGGGTTCGTCCTCCACGTCCCTCAGCGGGCTTACAGCTCCAGCATCGCGCTCGGCGAGGACGTGGCCCTGACGACCTCGCGCGACGTGCTGCAGGACGTGGCCGACGGCCATGGGCCCGAGCATATTCTGGTCACCCTGGGCTACGCCGGGTGGGGTGCGGGCCAGCTCGAGGATGAACTCGCGCGGAACGCCTGGCTCAATGTCCTGGCTACGCGCGAGATCCTTTTCGATACGCCCGCCGAGGGCCGCTACGATGCTGCGCTGGCCCAGCTCGGCATCCGCTCCTCGATGCTGACGGGCGATGCGGGGCATGCCTGATCGACAAGCCGGCCACCGCTGCGAACGGACCTTCCTGGCCTTCGATTTCGGGTCGAAGAAGATCGGCGTGGCCATCGGCAACACTCTGACGGCCCGGGCGCGGCCACTATGCATTCTCAGGCCGGCCACGCGGGACCAGCGCTTCGAGCAAGTCGGCGCGCTGTTGGCCGAGTGGCAGCCGGATGCGGTCGTGGTGGGCCTGCCACTCACCCTGGAAGGCGGCGAGCAGCCCGCGTCGCAGCAGAGTCGGCGTTTTGCCCGTCAGCTCGAGGGACGGTACCGACTGCCTGTGGTGATGGTCGACGAGCGCGGTTCCAGCCTGGAAGCGCAGCGCATCCTGGGGTCCAATGCGCCCGACGACGCCGTGGCGGCCGCCGTCATCCTGCAACGCTATCTGGACAGTGTCCCCTGATTACCGGCCGCTGTACTCGGGTGGGCGCTTTTCCAGGAACGCCTGCATGCCTTCGGCGCGGTCGGCGGTTTTGAAGACTTCCGTGACCATCTGGCGTTCGAACGCGAGCCCCTGTGACAGCGGCTGTTCGAAGGCTTCCCGGGCGGCCCGCTTGGCGTATTGCACCGACAGAGGCGCCCTGGACGCAATGATGGCGGCGATCTCCGTGGCGCGCGGAACGACTTGCGCAGCGGGGACCACCTCGGCTACCAGGCCCGCCTGGAGAGCACGCATGGCCGGGATCCGTTCCCCGCTCAGGATCATGTACATGGAGAGGGCCTTGCCGACGGCGCGGGGCAGACGCTGCGTGCCGCCGTCTCCGGGGATCACGCCGATCGTGATTTCACCCTGGCCGAACGATGCGCCGTCGCCGGCCACGACAAGGTCGCACAGCAGGGCAAGTTCGAGTCCCCCTCCGATCGCCGGTCCGTTGACGGCGGCGATCAGCGGCTTGGGGAACTCCTCGATTTGGTGCCAGCGTTCCAGCCGCTGCGGATCCAGGTACCAGTCCACTCCCTGATGGACCATTCCCGAAATGTCGGAGCCGGCGGAAAAGATACGCTCGGAGCCGGTCAGGACGACACACCGGACGTCGGGATTTTCGTCGGCTTCCCGGAGATGGGCGCAGAGCTCCACCATCAGTTCCGTGCTGAGCGAATTGGCCTTGCGGGGGCGGTTCAGCGTCAGCACCATGACGCCGCCTTCCCGGACTTCGGCGAGGACGAGAGTGTCGGTGGATCCGGTATCCGTTCCCGGGCCGCTCATGGCTAGGCGACCTTGGCGTACACGGATTCCGGCGTCAGGCCGGCTTCGCGCAGCCAGCGCGCGAGGCGCTCGGGGTTGTGCGTTGCCTTCAGCGGTGGGCGAACATAGGCGTTGGGCAGGCGGCCCAGGGCAACCAGCGACTCTTTCATGCGGGCCTGCCAGTCGATGTAGGGAGCCTCATAGAAGGCTTGGACGGCGGCGTAGACGCGGTCCCCCACAGCCTGGGCGCGCATCAGGTCATGCTGCTGGAACGCCTCGAACAGCGCCACCTGCAGATTCGCGATCACGCTTCCAGCGCCCGAGATGATGCCGCGCACGCCCATGGGCACCGATCCCATGAGCCAGGAAGAATGGGTCGTCAGGACACTGACCGGCCGCGCCAGCGCGTGCAGGTTGCGGATTTGCTTTTCGTGCAGTGCCGGGTCCGAGCACATGTCCTTGATGGCGACGATCTGCGGAATGGTTTCGCAGACCTTGATCAGGGTGTCGAACGAAAGCTGCAGGCCGGTCCATTTCGGGAACTGGAAGAGGACGATGGGCAGGTCAGTGGTGTCGGCGAGGGCCTGGTAGTAGTCCACGAACAGCTCCGGTCGGTCTTCGCCGCGAAACATCAGGACATTGGGCGGGAAGGCGAGCAGGCAGCGAGCGCCCCCCGCGGCGGCCATGCGCGCGAGCTTTTGGGCATAACGGGTGCTTTCGGCATAGATGCCGCAAATGATCGGCGTCTTGTCCCCGACCGTGTCCAGCGTCAGGTCCAGCGCGAGTTTCTGTTCGTCGAAGGAGAGCGTGTGGACCTCTGCAGCGTGGCCGTTGACCACGAGGCCAGTGACCCCTGCCGTGCCTGCCAGGTCCTGTACGTGACGCTGGTACGCGCCCCGGTCGATTTCCAGGTCGGCCTGGAACGGCATGAGGACGGCCGGAATGACGCCTTCGGGGGTATAGACGGAAGAAGAACCCATGATGCATGCTCCTGGATAAGGGGAAAGGCCGCCCGGGCGCGGGGGCATGAGGAGCTGAAACGTGCAAGCACGAGACGCGGCGATGCGCACCCGGCGGAGTCCAGTAGGGCAGCCACTTTGTTGGAAACCGATTTCATCAGATATTACATCAGAAAATCTGTTCGCCCTTAGTGGTTTATCCCTATTCATGAATTCCGGGATGAAAATTATGCTGCTGGAAATGTAAACGTTTTCTGTCGGATCCGGGCATTCGGTCCGAACACATCTTGCGGTGGGGCCTCTTCGGTAATGAACGACGATATGTTGAACGGAATGAAAGTGCTGGGACTGTGCCATTACCTGCAGGGCCCGGCCGCCACGCAGTATCTGGCGGATCTAGGCGCGGACGTCATCAAGATCGAACCGATTGCCGGCGCGCACGAGCGCCACTGGGCGGGGGCCGGCTCCTTCATCGACGGCGTGAGTTCTTTTTTTCTGTGTGCGAACCGGAACAAGCGCAGCCTGGCGGTGGATCTGAAGACGCCCGAGGGCCGGGACATCGTCGAGCGCCTGATGGCGCGGAGTGACGCCGTGGTCGAGAATTTCCGTCCAGGCGTTCTCGATCGTCTCGGTTTCGGCTATGAGCGCGCCCGGGAAATCAATCCGGCCCTGATCTACGCGTCGGCCACAGGCTTCGGCGCTTCCGGGCCCATGCGCGACAGCCCCGGCCAGGATCTGCTCATCCAGGCGCGGTGCGGCCTGGTGGCGGGCACAGGCGAACGCTTTTCAGCCCCGAAGGCCGTGGGAGCCGCCGTCGTGGACCAGCATGGCGGAGCGCTCCTCGCCATGGCGGTGGTGGCGGCCTATGTCAGGAAGCTCACCACCGGGCAGGGGGCCCGGGTCGAATCCAGTCTCTTCAACGCAGGGCTGGATCTACAGGCAGAGGCGCTGGCCGCGTACATCAACGCGGGTGTCCAGCGTGATCGCTACCGGCGGCATCCTGATCTGGCAACCTGGTTCCACGAAGCACCCTACGGGGTATATCGCACGCGCGATGATCGCTTTGTCGTGATTGGTTTGAACGATCCCATTCAGCTCGCACGAACGCTTGAAAGCGACCGGCTGGAAGCGCTCGCCGACTGCAACCGCTACGAGGACCGGGACGCTTACGCGACCGCGGTGGCCGAGGCCGTCCTGAGATTCGACTTTGGGGATTTCGTGGCCCGTTTTGACCGCGCCGGGCTGTGGTATGCCCCCGTCCAGGACTACTCCGACCTTCAGGCCGATCCGCAGGCGCTTCACAACGAGGTCTTCGAGACCATCGAAACCGAAGGCCTGCGCTTCACGCTGCTGAACGCGGCCGTCCGCTACGATGGCAAGAAGCTCCCGACCCGGCGCTTTGCGCTGGCAGCGGGCGCCGACACCCATGCCATTCTGTCCGATCTGGGGATGGAGACCGCGCAGATCGATGACCTGGTCGCGCGCCGTGTCGTGGCCGCGCCGCGGGGAAGTGCTTTCCGCCAGGTGCGGACCGAACCCTTCCGGGGAGTGACGCATGAGTGATCGTTCCGTCAGCCGGCGCGCTGCCATCGTGACCGGGGGCCGCCGGGGAATTGGCCGTGCCATCGCATATGCCCTGGCACAGGCGGGGTTCGATCTGCTGATCAATGACATCCGCGAAGACGATCTGGCCGTTGAAACGGTCGCCGGCCTGCAGGCTCGCGGCGCCCGCGTCGAATTCGTCTGCGGCGACATTGCACAGGCCGATACCCACGAGCGCATCGTCGATGCCGTCTACAGTCGGTTTGGCCGTCTGGATGCGCTGGTCAACAACGCCGGCGTGCAGGTGCGCAAGCGCGGTGACCTGCTCGACGTGACCCCGGAGCACTTCGACGAAGTGCTCGACATCAATTTGCGGGGCACCTTCTTTCTGACACAGACGGTCGCGCGGCGCATGCTGGCGGATGGGTCCGGCGAGCAGGGGCGCACCATCGTCGTGCTGTCTTCCTCGAACGCGCATCTGGTGTCCGTCGAGAAGGGGGAGTACTGCATCTCGAAGTGCGGCCTCTCCATGATGTCCAAGCTCTTTGCGCTGAGGCTGGCGCGGGACGGGATCTCGGTGTTCGAGATCCAGCCGGGGCTGATCCGAACGGACATGACTGCCGAAGTCCGCGACATGTACGGCGCGATGATCGAACAGGGGCTGTCGCCGGTGCCTCGCTGGGGCGAGCCCGAAGATGTGGCGCGCGCCGTGGCGACGCTGGTATCGGGGCTGGTCCCGTTCGCGACGGGCAATGCGATCAGCATCGACGGGGGGCTGATGATTCCCCGCTTGTAAACACGACACTCAGGAGGAGACATTCACGATCAAAGACTGGTGGTTGCGGTACCCCGATTCATACGAAAAAATCATTCCATCGTGACAGGAGGACCTATGAGACTGTTAAGAAACATCTGGCTGGGCGGCTTTCTGGCCGCAGTGATGCTCTTGATGAGTGCCACTGCAAGTGCCCAGTCGATCAACGATATCGTGAAACGCGGAAAAGTGCTGATCGGCGTCAACAGTGGTGCGCCGCCGTTCAGCTTCGTGGACGCGGATGGCAAGGCCAAAGGCCTGGATGTGGATCTGGCCAACCTTTTCGCCCACTATCTGGGTGTTCCCGCAGTGATCACGACCTATACGACGGCAGCGCGGATCCCCGCACTGGAAGCCGGCAAGGTCGATTTCATGATCGCCACCCTGGGGGCCACACCGGCGCGTGCGAAGGTGGTGATGTTCACCGGGTCGTACAACGTCTTTCCGCTCGTGGTTGTCGGTCACAAGGGCGCAACCTTCAAGACCATGGACGACTTGATCGGCAAGAAGGTCGCCATCGCTCGCGGAACGCCGCAGGAAGCCGCGCTGATGCGAGTGTCGCCCAAGGGCGTGACGCTGGCGCCGTTCGACGATGACCTGACGGCCACCCAGGCGCTGCTCACGCAACAGGTGGACGCCGTTGCCATCCCCGAGACCATCTACAAGGAGGTCCTCAAGTCCCGACCCGGTGCCGACCTGGCCGTGATGTTCCCGTTCCACAATGACTTCCAGTCGATTGCCGTGCGCATGGGATCCTACGAGTTGCTGCAGTGGCTGAATACGACGCTCTCGTATACCAAGAACAACGGGGAGCTGGATGCGCTCGCCATGAAGTGGGTGGGACATCCCATGCCTAAAGACATGCCGGTGTTCTGAGTGATGTATGGCTTTTGATCTGCAATTTGCGCCAGTCCTGGATCAGTCGCCTGCGCTGATCCGGGCCTTCTGGCTCACCATCAAGCTGTCTTTCGCGGCCATCGTGTTGGGTGGAACCGTGGGGTTGGTCGCAGCCAGTCTGCGCGTGATGATGAAGCGGAGATTCCGGGTGATCATCGACTTTTATGTCGAGACCATCCGGAACACGCCGTTTCTCGTCCAGCTCTACATCATCTTCTTTGGCCTTCCGTCCCTGGGTCTCCGCATGCCGGCGCTCTATGCTGGTCTGCTGGCCATGGTGATCAACCTCGGGGCCTACAGCGCCGAAATCTTCCGGGCGGGGATCGACGCCACGCATCGCTCCCAGATCGAGGCCGGCCTGTCGCTGTCGCTGACGCGCACCCAGGTCTTCCTGCATATCGTGCTCAAGCCCGCCGTCGCGAAGGTCTGGCCCTCCCTGGCGAGTCAATTCATCCTCACCATGCTGGCCTCCAGCGTGTGCTCTTTCATATCCGTCCAGGAGCTCAGCGGCGAGTCGGCGACCATACAGTCGCTCACCTTCCGCAGCTTCGAGGTCTACATCGTGGCCTCGCTGCTGTATCTGGCACTTGCCCTGGTGTTGAAGGTCTTGCTGACATTGCTGGGGCACTATCTGTTTGCGCAGCGGTCTCCGCGCCGGCACGGATCGTCTCGGCGCGCTGCCGAAAAAGGGGTGCCGTCATGATTCGTCCCTTTGGGTGGCCGGAGTTCCTGTTCCTGCTGCAGTCGGCGGGCTGGACGTTGGTCCTGACGCTGGTGGCGTCCCTGCTGGGCGGGGTTCTGGCGATGGCGATCGCCATCGCGCGGGTGTCGTCGAACCGCGCGCTGCGCGAGGCCTCGCGGGTCTACATCGGGATCATCCAGGGGATTCCGGTCCTGATGGTCCTCTTTCTGTCCTACTACGGGCTGGCCCAGGCGGGTTTCGAACTGCCGCCGATAGTGGCTGCTTCCATGGCGCTGTCGATCTATGCGAGCGCCTATTTGGGCGACATCTGGCGCGGCGCCATTCAGTCCGTCCATGTGCAGCAGTGGGAGGCCTCGGCGTCGCTCGCGCTGACCCGGGCCCAGCAGTACCGGCATGTCATCCTGCCCCAGTCGGTCAAGATCGCGCTGCCACCGACCGTCGGCTTTCTCGTGCAACTGGTGAAGAATACCTCGATCGTTTCGATCGTCAGCGTCATCGAATTGACGCGTGCCGGGCAGCTTGTCAATAACGTGACCTTCGAACCGTTCAAGGTCTTCATCACGGTAGCGCTGATCTATCTGGCCATCTGCTACCCCATGTCGCGTTTCAGCCGTTATCTGGAGGGGAAGACCGGTGTCTATCTTGACAGTTGAAAATGTCCGCAAGCGCTTTGGCGACAACGAAGTTCTGAAGGGCGTTTCGATGAATGTGGAGCGCGGCCAGGTGATCGCGCTGCTGGGCCGCAGCGGTTCCGGCAAGAGCACGCTGCTGCGCTGCCTCAACGGACTCGAAGTCATCGACGGCGGCCGCATCGAGATATCCGGGCACACGATGGACTACGAACCGACAAAGCTGCGGGCGTTGCGCAAGGACGTCGGGATCGTGTTCCAGAGCTACAACCTGTTCCCTCATCTGTCCGTGGCCCAGAACATCATGCTGGCGCCCCGGCTGGTGAAGGGCATGAGTGAGAAAGACAACCGTCGTGTGGCGGAGCAGGTCCTGAGCCGGATCGGGCTGCTGGACAAGATCGACGCGTATCCGGACAAGCTCTCGGGCGGACAGCAGCAGCGTGTGGCCATTGCGCGCGCGTTGGCCATGGACCCCCGGGTGATGCTCTTTGACGAGGTGACCTCGGCGCTGGATCCGGAATTGACCGAAGAGGTCCTGGCCGTCATCGAGCAATTGGCCCGTGATGGCATGACGATGGTGCTGGTCACGCACGAGATGAATTTCGCGCGCCGGGTGGCCAGCACGATCGTCTTCATGCACGAGGGAAAGATCTGGGAGACGGGCGAGCCCGAGGCGATGTTCGACAACCCCAGGACGGCGGAATTCAGGACGTTCGCGAGCCGAAACGTCAAATAGGCATATTGAACCGAGGAGAATCATGGCGACTGCGGCTGACAACGGCTTCTATCTGAAAGTCGGGGATCACGTCCGCTTTTCGAAGACGGTTTCGGAAAGCGATGTCTACCTGTTTGCGGGCATCACGGGGGACCTGGCCCCGGTCCACACCAATCAGCAGTACATGAGTCAGTCGTTCTACGGACAACGGATCGTCCACGGGGTCTTGATCATGGGCTTCATGTCCACGACATCGAGCATGATGGTGGCCCGGTCCTCCGGCGAAGAGGATGGCGAAGTGCCGGTGTCGCTCGGTTATGACAGGGTCAGGTTCGTCAAGGCGGCCCTCATGGGCGACACGGTGACGGTGGACTATGAAATCACCGAAGTGGACCGGGATCGCTCGCGCACGCTGGCCACGGTGGTGGCGCGCAACCAGCATGGTGAAACGCTGGCGGTGGCCCAGCACATCCTCAAGTGGGTCAAGCGCAGCTAGCGTCAGGACTGTGGCGGCGCCGTGGTGCCCCGGAGGATCAGATTCGCTTCCAGTTCCGTGTATTCGACCTGCGACTTCCCGGACAGGCGAGCGATCAGGTGGCGGGCGGCCCCCGCCCCCATGGCGACTGCGGGCACTTCGATGGTCGTCAGCCCCGGGCATAGGTGGGCGCAGAATTCCAGGTTGTCGAATCCCACCACGGAGAGTTCGTCGGGCACCGCGATGCGCCGGCTGGCGCATTCCATGATGACGCCGAAGGCGAGCACGTCGGAAGCGCAGAAGATGGCGGTCGGGTGGGGGCGGGTGGCCAGCAGGGACCGCAGGGCCTCGCGGCCGGCTGCGACCTTGTAGGGCGCTTCGATCAGGTAGCGGTCCGGCAGCGTGAGGCCCTTCTGCTTCAGGGCTGCGCGCACGCCGGTGACGCGGTCGCCGGCGCGGTCATTGTCGTGGGTGATACCGGCAATCATCGCGATGCGGGTATGGCCCAGATCCGTCAGATGGTGGATCACCTTGGCCACGACGGTTTCGTTGTCGAAGCCGATGCAGGACCGATCGGATCCGCGCCGGTAGACGTAGGTATTGATTGCCGGGATCTTCTGCTCGCGCAGCATGGCTTCCAGGTCGGGGTGGTGGTTGCCGCCGATCAGCACCAGTCCTTCGACGCCGCGCTCGACCAGGGTTCTGGCCTGCCTCAGTTCTTCCTCGTGGTCGTAGCCGGAAGACGTGACCAGCAGTGAGTATCCGTTCTCGCTCAGCGTCCGCTGCAGGGCCGCGATCTGGTTGTTGTAGATGGCGTAGTCCAGCGTGGGCAGGATGGTTCCGATCAGTCGAGTCCGGCGCGAGCGAAGGGCTCGCGCGGCGCTGTTCGGGACATAGCCCAGCCGGTCGGCCACCGCGCAGATCGATTCGCGGGTGTCGCGCTGGACTTTGTCGGGCTCGGACAGCGCACGCGATGCCGTGGCGACCGAGACCCCGGCGGCCAGCGCCACGTCTTTGAGTGAGACCTTGCGCCGATCGGCGTGTGAAGTGCGGTTCGGCGAGGATTTGTGGGGATGCGAAAGTATCGGCATGGGGCCTGAGCTTGGTTTCTGGTGTGCGGTCCGCTGAGTGACTGTGTGATTTTATACGAGAACGTTTTCACAATAAACGTTTATACAAGTTATTGAAGGGGTTGGTGATTTCCCTTATTCCGGCCGATCATCATAAGCTCTAAGCTAGGCAAAATGTAATCGATTGCTTTGCCGTTGTGTGCTGTCATTCTGTACGAACTCCGAACGAACCTGCAAAAGGAATGAACCATGAAAACGCGTAAATTGATTGGGCCGGTAGCCGCCGCTTTGGGTCTGTGTCTATCGCTCTCGGTGGTCGGCGCAAGCCACGCCGCGAGCTCCACCGGGTCGGCGATGGTGGCCAACGTGGGACTGCTGCCGAATGCGGAAACGGCAGCCATTCGCCTCGGCGACAAGAAAGGTTTTTTCAAGGAAGCCGGGATCGATTTGAAGATCACGGACACGAGCAGCGGTGCCGCCGCCATCACGGCGCTGATCGCCGGCCAGTTCGATATTGTATTTGCGAACACGGTGTCGGTCATGCAAGGCCGTGACAAGGGGCTTCCCCTGGTGATCGTCGATGCCGCATCGACATCGACGGGAGTATCCGGGAAGGACTTTTCGGCCCTGGTGGTGAGCTCCAAGAACACCATGAAATCCGCGAAGGAACTTTCCGGAAAGACCATCGCCAGCAATACGGTCAAGAACATCGGCGAAGTGACTGCGAGGATCTCCGTGCAGAAGGCGGGGGGCGACGGTGGCAGCGTCAAGGTCGTGGAAATGCCGTTCTCGAATATGGAACAGGCGCTGGAAGAGGGCCAGATCGATGCCGCCTGGATGGTGGAACCGTTTCATACGACCGCCGTGCAGCACGGTTTGCGTGACATTGCCTCGAACTACGTGGACACTGCGCCCCATCTGACCGCCGCGGCGTTCGTGTCGACGGACGGGATCATCAAGAAAAAGGGCGACCTGATAAAGCGGTTCAGGACGGCGATGGCCAAGACGGCCGAGTACGCCAATGCCCATCCGGCCGAAATTCGAGAGCTCATTCCGACCTTCACCAAGATCACGCCTGCCATCGCCAACGCCTTCGTCATCCCGCGTTATGACGCTGAGGTCAACGTTGCTTCCCTGGAAGCCATGCTTCCGGAGATGCAACGGCTGGAGATGATCTCGAAGACCTTCAAGGTCGGCTCCGTCATTTACAAGTGAGGGCGTCGGGTGGCGGGCTCTTCGAGTCCGTCCCCGCCGCTGGCCACTCCGGGGGCGCTGTTGGGCCCCGCGGTCGTGTTCACCAGGCTTTATGGAACAGAATCAATGAATCGTGCCGTTTCGGGCCGAAGGCGCGTGACCCGGCCTTCGCAATTCCGGGGGGTGATCGGCTTCGGTGTCTTCCTTTTCCTGTGGGAGATCCTGCCCGTGGCGGGTTTCCTGCCGGCGCGCTATTTCCCGCCCTTTCACGAAGTCGTCTGGGCGCTGTTCCTGGATTTCGCCAGTCCGGTTTTCTGGCATTCCGTGGCCTACACCGCACAGGCCTGGTTTGCCGGTCTGGTCATCGCCTTCGTCGCCGCCGCAGCCGTGGGCCTGGTGCTGGGCAGCGTTCCCGTGCTCTGGCGCTACACCGAGTCCACGATCGAATTCCTCCGGCCGATTCCTTCGGTGGCGCTGATCCCGCTGGCGGTGCTGATGTTCGGCATCGACATCAAGTCTGCGTTGCTGCTCATCGTCTACGCAGCCTTCTGGCAGATTCTCATTCAGATCCTGTACGGTGTGAAGGACGTGGATCCCGTGGCGCTTGATACGGCGCGGGTGTACGGACTGGGCCGCTGGAGCCGCATCCGCCATGTGTCCTGGCCGACCGCGCTGCCCTATGCCATTACCGGCTTCCGGCTGGGGGCGTCGGTCGCGCTCGTGCTGGCCGTGACGGCCGAGCTCGTCATCGGCAATCCCGGCATAGGCCACCAGGTGGCGCTGGCGCAATCGGCCATGGCCTTGCCGGAGATGTACTCCCTGGTGATCGCGGCGGGGATCATGGGGGTGCTGGTCAATGTGCTTGCGCGTGCCATCGAACGCAAGGTGCTCGCATGGCATCCTTCCGTGCGGGCTGACAGGCAGGAGGCGCCATGAAGACATTCTGGCCCAGGCTCCTTGCAACCACGCTGGTTCCCGTTGCGCTGTTCGTGCTCTGGTACGTCGCGTCCAGCGACAGCGGCAATTTCTTCTTTCCGCCGCTGGCGAAGATTCTCGCCGCGTTCGACAAGGTCTGGATCAATGCGGGCGGTTTCGGCGACATCGCCATCAGCCTCTGGCGCCTCGCCATCGGCTTTCTCGCATCCCTGATCTTTTCCTTGGTCGTGGGGGTCGTGCTGGGCCTGTCCAAGAGCGCCCGGGACTACACGGAGCCCGTGTTCGAGTTCTTCAGGGCCATCCCGCCCACCGTCATGATTCCGGTGCTCCTGGTCGTGTCCGGCATCGGGGATGCCTCGAAGATAGCGGTCATCAGCTTCGGTTGTCTGTGGCCGATGCTGCTCAATACCATCGAGGGCGTGCGATCCATCGATCCCGTTCTCAAGGACACCTGCCGGGTCTACCGGATCCATGGCCTGCGGCGGCTGTTTTCGTTGACACTGCCCGCCGCCGCCCCCCAGATCGTCACCGGCATGCGGACCGGACTTTCGATCGCCATCATCCTGATGGTGATCAGCGAGATGTTTGCCTCCCGGAACGGTATGGGCTTCATGATCATCCAGTTCCAGCGCACCTTTTCCATTCCGGAGATGTGGAGCGGCATCCTGCTGCTGGGCCTGATCGGCGTATTGCTGTCGCTGTTGATGCGTGTCGTGGAATTGTGGGTGCTGGGGTGGTATGAACGTTCGAGGGTACGCTAAACGTGGAGCTTCAGATGGCAGATGAAAGTGTGATGGAAAAGGAAAAGGCGCCGAAGGCGGCCCTGGATCGATCGGATCCCATGCTGGCGATCACGCGGTTGCGCAAGGTCTATCAGGACGGCGAGCGCTCGATCGAGGCCATCCGCGACGTGACCTTCAGTCTGGAGAAGGGCGAGCTGGTGTGCATCGTCGGTCCGTCGGGCGCGGGCAAGACGACCTTGTTGCGGTGCATCGCGGGGCTGCTCGCTCCGACGAGCGGTGAAGTCGTACTCGCGGGCAAGCCAGTCGCGGGGCCGTCCCCGGGGCTGGCCGTCGTGTTTCAGGAGTATGGCCGAAGCCTCTTCCCGTGGATGCGAGTGCGGCAGAACGTCGAGTTGCCGCTCAAGGCGAGCGGCCGGAATGCAGCCGAACGCCGCCGCCTGGTGGACGAAAGCCTGCAGGCCGTCGGCCTGGCCGGCGCGGGCGATGCCTATCCCTGGCAGTTGTCGGGCGGCATGCAGCAACGTGTGGCGATTGCGCGAGCGATTGCTTATCAGCCCCAGGTGCTGCTCATGGACGAACCGTTCGCATCAGTGGACGCCCAGACGCGGGCTGACCTGGAAGATCTGGTGCGTACGATCTGGGCCAGGATGGGAATGACGATCGTGTTCGTGACCCACGATATCGACGAGTCAGTTTACCTGGGCGGCCGGGTGGTGGTGCTGTCGGCTTCGCCGACGTCCGTCATGCGGGACGTGACCATTGACCTCGGCGAAACGCGCGATCAGCTCGAAACACGGGCGAGCCCCCGTTTCGGCCAGTTGCGCAGCGAAATCTACGCGTTGATCCGCGATGCCAAGCATCACCGGAGCTAGTGATCCGTTTGGTTGGTTTGTGCACTTATGTTCGGATTAGCCAAACGGGACACTAAGGTTCGGCTTCCGATGCGCCGGCCCCTGCGGTTGCGCCTGGAGACCCCCGGCGGCGCGGGATGGACCGGTTATCATGGCGCATCAATCTTGTGGGGGTCGGGGTGGCGCCATTCCTGTTTCTGCTGCGGGCGGTATTCGTCGTCGTCTGGATCATGCTCGGGCTGCTGATCGAGCTGCTGGTTTTTCCGCTGTTGAGCCGCGGGAACAGGCGCCGCGTGGTGAACGGATGGTCGCGCGGCCTCATGGCCCTCTGCGGTGTGCGCGTCCGTGTGCTGGGGGACCCGGTGCTGAACGGTGCGGTGCTGTGGGTCGCCAACCATGTGTCGTGGGTGGATATCTTCGTCCTGAACCAGATCCGCGCGACGTCCTTCGTCGCCAAGAGCGATATCCGCCGGTGGCCGGTGATTGGTCTGCTGGTGGCCTGGGCCGGAACCCTCTTCATCGACCGCGGCCACCGGCAGGCCGTGCGTGAGGCCAGCGGCCAGATGCAATCCTGTTTCGCACAAGGTGACGCCGTGGGGCTGTTCCCGGAAGGCACGACGACCGACGGGCTCGACGTGCTGCCCTTCCATGCGGGGCTTTTTGATGCGGCCGTGCAGTCCGGCGCGCCTGTGCAGCCGGTCGCCCTGTGCTTTTTGCGGCGTGGGCGGCGCGCGCCGGAACTCGCTTTCGTCGGCGAGCAGACGCTGGTGGCCAATCTGTGGTTCCTGCTGGGGGCTTGGGGAGTGTGCGTGGAGTGCCAGTTCCTGCCGCCTCAGCCGGTGAGTGCGCAGTCCAATCGCGGCGAGCTGGCGCACCGCACGCGCGCCGCCATCCGCCACGTCCTGATCACACGGTAGCACCGGCTCAGCGGCAGCCGGTGCAGTCCTGCTGCACGATGCGGTGGTCGCGCAGCCGCAGGGCGGTCAGCTTGCGGCCCCAGACGCAGCCCGTATCGAGACAGATCGTGTCGGGGCGGATATCCAGTCCCAGCGCGGACCAGTGTCCGAATACCACCGGGATGTTGCGGTCGCGCCGTGCCGGCAGGCTGAACCAGGGGACAAGGCCGTGTGGCGTGTCGGCGAGCTCGCCTTTGTAGTCAAACTCCATGCGGCCGTCGTCGGCGTAGCACATCCGGATGCGGGTCAGCGCGTTGACGATGACCCGCATGCGTGCGGCCCCCTGCAGGGTGTCATCCCAGCTGAGCGGTTCCTCGCCGTACAGATCGTTCATGGCGTTCCGCCAGCCGGGCCCGCGCAGGGCCGATTCGATCTCGCCCGCCAGCGCAGCCGCCTTTTCAAGCGTCCAGGCCGGCAGGATGCCCGCATGCACCATGACGTGGCCGTAATCACGGACCAGGAGTGGCAGCCGCCGGATCCAGTCCAGCAATTCGGAGACATCGGGCGCATTCAGGATGTCGTCCAACGTATCCGATTTGCCCCGTTTGCGTACGCCCGCAGCCACCGCCAGCAAGTGCAGGTCGTGGTTGCCCAGGACGGCCCGTGCCCGGGACCCCAGGCCCTTGACCAGCCGCAGCGCGCCCAGGGAATCGGGGCCGCGATTGACCAGGTCACCGGCGAACCACAGCTCGGTGCCGGGGCTGGAAAGCTCCGGGTGGGCGAGCAGCGCACGCAGCGGCGCCGCGCACCCTTGTACGTCGCCGATGACCCATACATCGCGGGACGGACTCATGAGGTTCTACGTTCCAGGCGGCGCTGGCGCAGCCAGAGCGAGAGGTGGTGCCGCCGTTCCATGGCGAGCAGAGCCAGCAGGGCGAGGGACAGCCCCGCCAGGCTGGGAACCAGGGCGGTTGCCCAGGGCGCCCAGTTGCCCAGTGTGCCGGCGTTCAGGGCGAGCTGGTTGAGCATGAAGAAGCCCACGCCCAGAATGATGCCGATGAAGACCTTGGGCCCTACGCCGCCGCGCCGCGTCTGCATGAAACCGATGGGGGCCGCGATGGTCATCATGACCAGCAGCGTGAAGGGGTAGGCGATTTTCCGCCACAGGGCGACTTCCTGACGATCCGTCTGCAGATGGTTGGCCTTCAGGTAGTGGATATAGTCCAGCAGATCGTAGATTGCCATGCGCTCGGGCGTGAGAATGCGGGCGATCAGGCGTTCGGGCGTCAGTGTGGTCCGGATGGAGCGGTCTGAAAGCCGGACTACGGTCGCAATGGGATCCTTGGGTACGTGGGCATCGGCCAGCGCGCTCGTGGGCCGGGGCTGGATGCGTGTCTCGGTCAGATCGTGCAGATCCAGGCGGCCTTGGGAGAACTGGCCGGCCTTCGCCTGTGTGAAGCTGCGCAGCGTATCGTCGCGGTTGAATTCATACAGGGTAATGCCGGCCACGTGGCCCTGGCCGTTCAAGGTGTGGATGTTGATGATGCGGTCCCCGCCTTGAGCGTCTGATTCCTTGAACCAGTAGCCGCTGCTCAACCGCCCGCCCTCTGTGCGGCCCAGCAGTGCCAGACGCGACTCGCTGCCCTGCAGATCCGCCGCTGGCGTGATGTATTCCGACAGGACATAGGCGCCCGCGACCAGTGGCAAGGTGATCAGCCACAGGGTTGCGAGCAGCCGTAGCCCGCTGACCCCCGAAGCCCGCAGGATGGTGAGCTCGTGCCGCTGCGCCAGCCCGGCCAGCGCCAGCACGGAACCGATCAGCAAGCCGATGGGCAGCAGCTCGTACAGGTGGTTGGGAAGGTCCAGCGCCTGAAGGTAGAACAGATTCAGCAGGGTCAGCCGCCGGCCTACCTGGTCCAGCCCTTCGATCAGCGCGAAAAACATGAACAGCCCGACCAGGGCGACCAAAATGATCGTCGTCGATCGGTAGATTTCGCGGGCGATGTAGCGTCGGGCCGTGCGCATGGCGGGAGGGTCGTTGAAAGCCTCAATAGTAACGCGATCGCCCGGCCGGGCCGCCTCCGGTCAGGGAGTCACGGCACTGCCACCATCGACATGCGCGCGCGGACGGTCGCAGCGTGGCCGCCCAGCCAGGCAGTCCGTCCATGATGGTCGTAATAGGCCGGGTTGGGCAGCATCGAGGCCAGCAGCGACGCCTGCGTGCTGGTGAGCCGGGCGGCATCCGTGTGGAACCAGTGCCGCGCCGCTGCCTGGGCGCCGAAGGCGGCCTCGCCCCATTGGGCCACGTTCAGGTAGAGCTCCAGAATGCGCCGCTTGTCCATCACCGCTTCTATCATGTAGGTCAGGATCAATTCCTGGCCTTTCCGCAGGTAGTTGCGCGAATTGGACAGGAACAGGTTCTTGGCCAGTTGCTGAGTGATGGTCGAGCCGCCTCGGCGGCGGGAGCGTCCCAGGTCCGCTTCCCGTTGGTTGTAGTGCCAGGCCTTGCTGATCGCGTCCCATTCGACGCCGTCATGATCGACGAAGCCGGAGTCTTCGGACGCGATGACGGCGCGCTTCAGCGACTGGCTGATCTTGTCGTAGGCGACCCATTGATAGCTCAGCGATGCCTTGGGGTTGCCGCGCCGCAGGGCGTCCAGGGTCTCCTGCATGACCGCCGTGTTCGTGGGGTTGCGGTATTTGAACCAGACCACCATGCCGAAAAGCCCCGCCTCGTACAGGAAGCCGGCGCACAGCACGGCCAGCAGCACCCGCCGGGCCCAGCGGTGCCCGCGTTTCATGGGGCGCCGGTATCCAGGCCCGCGCG
>Ga0134125_10001828_pt1 | contig 25707 bp, 18 predicted proteins | sample KB31751_FD_96464 | JGI IMG/M metagenome (GOLD analysis project Ga0134125, IMG submission 96464) | Terrestrial soil microbial communities with excess Nitrogen fertilizer from Kellogg Biological Station, Michigan, USA - KB3-175-1 | ecosystem: Environmental > Terrestrial > Soil > Unclassified ...
CGCGCCCGGCGTTTCCGGGCGCCTTCGGCTTGTGCTCGCACCGGCATGGGGACCCCGGAGCCCCATGCCGGTGCTGCGCTCGCGGGGACCGCGCCTGCATTGCTTGCCGGGGGCGGGCCGCCCTGCGGGATTCCGCGGCCCTTCGCGCCGACTTTGCCCACGGTGCAAACGGCGCGACCCCCGCGACTGGAACGCGAAGGTTGATGCGGGGCACCCGATTGACCAGTCCTACAAATTCGACCAGGGGCTGGAAAAGGGGGTTGGGTTGATTGATAACGAAACCAAGCTCAAGAAGAAGCCGATGCCGTTTCTGGTGATTGACCACGTCGAGATGCCGACGCCGAACTCATCAGTCGCCGCGGGCGCGCAGGTCGAGGTCGCGGGCGAAGAGGGCGCGGAAGTAGGGGCGCTCCTTTTCGAGCGCCCAGAGCTCCAGCTCGCCGGCCACGGTCAGGCGCACGGCCTGCGCGCCGACCACCAGGCGGGGAGCGGCGAGCGGTTTGCGGCTCTGGTCGAGGGCGCGGGCCAGGCGCAGCAGCGCCGCGCCGCGGATGAGGCCGATATCGTCGGCGGGGGGGCGGGAGCGGCCCTGGTAGCGCGCCAGGGCGGCGATCAGGTGGCGCTGGGCGGCGGTGTAGCCGAAGATCTCCGAGTGGGCGATGAGGTAGTAGGCGTGGCGCCGCGCTCCGGTGCGGTTGACGTAGTTGCCGACCTCGTAGAGCATGGCCGCCGCTCCCAGCCACTCGGCGTACTCGAGCGGCAACTGGTGCAGGCGGCGGAGGCGGCGGAAGAGCCAGAGCACGTGGGCGCGCACGCGCTCGGCGTGAGCCGGATCGACGCCGTAATGGCGGCCCATGGCTTGGAGCGCATCCCAGCGTTCGGCGGCAATCTGGCGGGTTTCGCCACCGCCCATTTCGGCCGCCATTTGCGCCAGCAAGCCGTCGCGCAGCCCCAAAGGAGAGTAGCGGAAGCCGTTCAGGCCGAAGCAGGGCAGCATTTCGCTGAAGAGCGCCGCCCCGGCGACAATAATCTCGGCGCGGCGGGGTCCCACGCCGCGCATTTTGGAGCGGGCGGCGGCGTCGGACTTCGCCAAGCGGCGCATATGGGCCGCCAGGGCGGCGCGGGTGATACTGCCGCCGCCGCTCAGCACCGCCAGGGCGGCCGCGGTGCCCGAGGTGGCGAGGGTCAACTGGATTTTAGCCTTGCGAACCTCGGGCGCAATGCGCTCCAGTTGTTCGGCAATGTAGGCGCGCAGCCGCGCCAGATCCTTGCGCCGGGGAGGGTCGCGCGGCAGGAACTCCTGGGTGAGGCGCACCGCGCCGAGCGAGAGGCTGTGCATGGCGCGGATGTGGCCGTCCACCGAGACGGTGAACTCGCAGCTGCCGCCGCCGAGGTCCACCAGCAGCACGCGGGCGCTGCGCAGCCGGGCGTAGGTGCTGATGCCGAGGTGGATGAGGCGGCCTTCCTCCAGGCCGCTGATGATCTCGACATTCCAGCCGGTGGCGGTGCGGACCCAGTCCTGGAAGATGCGGGCGTTGGCGGCGTCGCGCAGGGCGCTGGTGGCGACCACGCGCACTTGCCGGGCGCCGAGCCGGACGCAGGCGCGGCGGAAGCGGCGCAGCACCTTCACCGTCTGCGCCATGGCTTCGGGATCAAGCTGGCCATGGCGGAACACGGCCGCGCCCAGACGGACGACCTCGCGGTCCTGGTGGATCACCCGGCGGCGCTTGCCGACGAAGCGGGCGATGCTGAGCCGCACCGAGTTGGCGCCGAGGTCGATGGCGGCCAATACCGGCATATGATCAGGCCGAGGCGCGGCGGGAGCCGGATTTGGCGCTCGCGGGCGCGGCCCATCCGGGCGGGCGGCGCTGGGCTCCGCCATGCAACTCGGCGCGCAGCGCGGCGACCGCCCCGAGCGCGGCCTCCAGGTGCGCGGCCACCGCGTTTTGCAGGGCGGCGAGCAGGGCGGGCCCGATGCCGTGGTGACCCGGATCGCCTTCCCGCGGTTCAGCGTGGGCGCGGGCCCGGTTGGCGAGAACGCCCCAGTCGTGCCAGGAGCCCAGGGCGTCCTGCACGCGCTCGAACTCGGCCGCCAGCCCGGTTTCGCCCGCGGCCTCGGCCCGGTAGCGCAGCCGCTTGCAGTCTTTGCGGAAGCTGTGCAGCTCGGTCTCGGTACTGCCGGCGCCGAGACGGGGATAACCACGGTCCACGGCGGCGAAGTCCTGGAGCAAGCCGGAGTGGGTGGGGGGCGGATCGGGCGCCCAGGCGCGCAGCCGGGCGCGCAGTTTGCGGCGCTGACCGGCGCCCAGCCCGCGGCGCAGTTTCTCCGCCAGACGCTCGCGCTCGGCACGCATGGACTCGATCAGCCCGCGCCGCCCGCTCTCGCGGCCGAGCGGCAGCTGGCGCAACAGGTCCATCTGGACATCGAGGTCGCGCACCCGGCCGGCGCGCTGGCGCAGGCGCTTCCAGCGCCGGCCCAGTGTCTGGCGGGCTTCGAGACGCCGGATCGAGGTGCGGAGTTTGTGCACGTCGTTGACGGCGGCCGTGCGCGCCACCCGCGGCAACAGCCGCGCTACGGTCTCCACCAGATCGTTCCCGGGCATGTGGACTCAGGATATAAGACTTGATTCGGCGCAACAACCGGCGCGAGTTTGGTATCCTATTTCCTTGCTGCTGTCGGCCGTTTCGGCGTTTTCCCATGAAAATTCACGAGTACCAGGCTAAGGAATTGCTGCGCGGCTTCGGCGTCGCCGTCCCCCGGGGACGGGTGATCACGCAGGCCGCCGAAGCGGCGGAAGTGGCCCGCGAGTTCGGCGGGCGGGCGGTCATCAAGGCCCAGATCCACGCCGGCGGGCGCGGCCAGGGCGGCGGCGTCAAGCTGGCGGCCGACCCGGAGGCGGCGGCGCAGTTGGCCGGCCAAATTCTGGGCATGCAGTTGGTGACCCACCAGACCGGGCCCGAGGGGCGGCTGGTGCGCAAGGTACTGGTGGAAGAGACCGCCGCCATCGCGCGCGAGCTCTACCTCGGCATCGTGCTCGACCGCGGCGCGGGCAAGCCGGTATTCATGGCCTCGGCCAGCGGCGGCATGGAGATCGAGGAGGTCGCGGCCAAGGATCCCAAGGCGATCCTCAAGGCCGCCTTCGACACCGACGCTGGGTTGCAGGCGTACCAGGCCCGCGAGCTGGCCTTCGGACTGGGGCTGCCGGCGCCGGCGATCAACGCCGCGGTCAAGATCATGACCAACCTGGCGCGGGCCTTTGTCGCGCTGGACTGCACCCTGGCCGAGATTAACCCGTTGATCCTGACCCAGGACAACCAAGTGGTGGCGCTGGACGCCAAGATCAACCTCGACGACAACGCCCTCTACCGCCATCCCCAGCTCAAGGAGCTGCGCGACCTGCACGAGGAGGCGGCGCTGGAGGTGGAGGCCAGCCAGTACGGGCTGAACTACATCAAGCTGGACGGCAACGTGGCCTGCATGGTCAACGGCGCGGGCCTGGCCATGGCGACGATGGACATTATCCAGTACGCCGGCGGCTCGCCCGCCAACTTCCTGGACGTGGGCGGGGGGGCGAGCAGCGAGCAGGTGCGGCACGCTTTCGAGATCCTGCTCAAGGATCCGGCGGTGAAAGCGGTGCTGATCAACATTTTCGGCGGCATCCTGCGCTGCGACACCCTGGCCACAGGGGTGGTCGAGGCGGCGCGCGCGGTCAAGCTGCGACTGCCGCTGGTCATCCGCATGGAGGGCACCAACGTGGAGAAGGGGCGGGAGATTCTGGCCGCCTCGGGCCTTCCCATCATCGTGGCCCAGGGCATGAAGGACGCCGCCGAAAAAGTCGTTGCCGCCGCCACCCAGGCCAGCACCGTGGCCCACTAAGACTTTCCTATGAGCATTCTGGTAGATCGCAATACACGGCTGCTGGTGCAGGGCATTACCGGCCGCGAAGGCAGTTTTCACGCGCGCATGTGCCGGGAGTACGGCACCCAGGTGGTGGCGGGGGTGACGCCCGGCAAGGGCGGAACCACGCACGAGGGCACGCCGGTGTACGACACCGTGCGCCAGGCGGTGGGGGCGACCGGCGCCAATGTGTCGGTGATTTTCGTGCCGCCGCCGTTCGCCGCCGACGCCATTCTCGAGGCGTGCGACGCGGGGCTGCCGCTGATCGTCTGCATCACCGAGGGCATTCCGACGCTCGATATGGCGCGCGCCTGGGCGGTGGTGCGGAACTCGGCCTCGCGCCTGATCGGCCCCAACTGCCCGGGCATCATCACCCCGGGGCAGTGCAAGATCGGGATCATGCCGGGCCACATTCATTTGGCCGGCCGAGTGGGCATCGTCAGCCGCAGCGGCACGCTGACCTACGAGGCGGTGCACCAGCTCACGCAGTTGGGCATCGGGCAGTCCACCGCGATCGGCATCGGCGGCGATCCCATTATCGGCACCAACCACCGCGACGCGGTCGAGCTCTTCAACAAAGACCCGGAAACCGACGCCATCGTGATGATCGGCGAGATTGGCGGCACCGGCGAGGAAGAAGCCGCCGCCTACATCAAGGACCACGTGCGCAAGCCGGTGGTCGGCTTCATCGCCGGCCAGACCGCGCCTCCGGGCCGCCGCATGGGCCACGCCGGCGCCATCATCTCGGGCGGCAAGGGCACGGCGGCCGAAAAGATGGCGGCGATGCGCGCCGCCGGCATTCACGTGTGCGAGAGCCCCGCCGCCATGGGCGAGACCCTGAAGAAATATGTCAACTGAACGTACGCTCACCATCATCAAGCCCGACGGCGTTGCCGCCAACCTGACCGGCGCCATCCTGGCGCATTTGGAGAAGGCGGGGTTCCGTATCATCGGCCTGCGCCGGCTGCACCTCTCGCGCGCCCAGGCGGAAGCGTTTTACGCGGTGCACCGCGAGCGCGGATTTTACCAGGACCTGGTGAAGTTCATGACCGAGGGGCCGGTGGTCGTGGCCGCGTTGGAGAGGGAGAACGCCGTCACCGAACTGCGCCAGGCGATGGGCGCCACCAACCCGGAGAAGGCCGATCCGGGCACGGTGCGCAAGCTCTACGCCACCTCGATCGAGCGCAACGTGATCCACGGCTCCGACGCGCCCGAGACGGCGCGCCAGGAGTTGGGCTTCTTCTTCGCCCAGTCCGATTTGCTGTAAGGAGCGCGACCGTGGCGAAGCCGTGGCAATGGCGGACGGGCGGGGGAGCGGCGGCGGGGCTGGCCCTGCTGCTCGCCGCACCGGTTGCGCTTGCGGCGCAGCAGACCGCGCCGGCCCAAGCCACGCCACAAGCGGCAACGCTGCCGCTCTCCGGGCGCGCGCCGCAAGCCGGCTCGGTCACCGCCACCCAGAACTCGCAGCCGGGCGCCGGAGTCAACACGCTGAGCCCGGTGGTGCAGGCGAGCGGGGCCTTTTCCGGCGGTCTGCCGGCCGCGGCGGCGCCGTTCAACGGGCGCCTGTCGCTGGCGGACGCGATTGCGCGCGGGCTGGGCTATAACCTGGGATCGGCGCAGTGGAACAATACCGTGCGGCAGTCCGAGGGCGAGAGCCGGAGCGCGCGCGCGGCCCTGCTGCCGAACCTCAACGGCTCGGCGTCGGAGACCTCCGAGCAGCTCGACCTCAAGGCAAGCGGCATCCGCGTTTCGTTTCCGCAAACCGGGCTGCTGGCCGGCTTCAGCTTCCCCACCGTGGTGGGTCCCTTCAGCTTTATGCAGCTGCAGGCGACTTTATCGCAGACGCTGTTCAACCTGACCACGCTCAACAACTACCGCTCCACGCAGGCGACAGTGAAGGCCAACCAGATGCTGCTGCGCGACGCGCGCGACCAAGTCGTGCTGGCGGTGGGCGGGGCGTACCTGGGGGTGATCGCGGCGCAGGCGCGGCTGGCGTCGGCGCGGGCCCAGCTCGATACCGCCAATGCGATCCTCGATCAGTCACAGCAGAAGCAGAGCGTGGGTTCGGTGGCGCGCCTGACGGTGGATCAGAACCAGGTGCAGGCCTCGATCCAACAGCTGCAGCTGACCTCGCTCACCCACGATGTGGCCAAGCAGAAGATCAACCTGGCGCGCATGATCGGCCTGCCGCCGACCGACCAGTACAGCATCAGCGACGACGTGCCCTTCGCCGCGCCGCCCGCGCTGAGCGAGCAGGACGCGCTGCGCGAGGCGCTGGAGCAGCGCGCCGATTTGAAGGCCGCCGACGCACAAGCGGAAGCGGCGCACGCGGTGGTCACCGCCGCCAAGGACGAGAAGCTGCCTTCGGCCGGCGTGAACGCCAACTACGGCGTGATCGGATCCACGGTGTGGAACCAGTCCCACGGGGTGTACACGGTGGTGGGGACGCTCAACATTCCGTTGTGGCAGGGCGGGCGCGCCGCCGGCGACCTGGAACAGGCCGACGCCGCGCTGGCGCAGCGCCAGGCCGAACAGGCGGATACGCGCAGCCAGATCGAGGCGCAGATCCGGGAAGCGTATCTTGACCTGGATGCCGCCGCCAGCCAAGTCACGGTGGCGCGCAACAACCTGCAAGTGGCGCACGAGGCCTTGCAGATGACGCGCGACCGCTTCGACGCCGGGGTGACCAACACGGTTGAGCTGATCCAGGCGCAGCAGCAGGTGGCGACGGCGGAACAGGACTACATCAACAGCGTTTACGCGCACAACGTCGCCAAGCTGACGCTGGCGCGGGCGCTGGGGAACGCCCCGGCGGATTGGGCGCGATTTCTGCCGAGTACGCCCGCGTCCGCGCCGTCCCACTGACTGGGGATTACTCCTGGCGTAAAGAGTCCATAGGGTTGGCGTGGGCGGCGCGGCCGGCGGGGCGGGCGGCCGCGAGCAGGGTTACCGCCGCGAGCGCCGCGACCGCGGCCACGATGGTGACCGTGTCCCCGGCGGAGAGGCCAAACAGCAGCGTGCCGATCTGGCTTTGCAGCCAATGGGTGCCCAGCCAGATACCCAGCAGCCCGGCGCCGGCGCCCCAGGCCAGCAGCCACCCGGCTTCGCGCAGCATCAGTTGCAGAATCGAGCCCGAGGTGGCGCCCAGCGCCAGGCGCACCCCGAACTCCTGGCGGCGGCGTTCGGCGCGGTAGCTGGAGATGCCATACAGTCCGATGGCGGTGAGCAGGAGCGCGAGGCCGCCGAACAGGCCCGAGATCCAGGCGAGCAGCCGTTCCGGGCGCAGGGTGCCGGCGATCTGCGCGTCCATGGTTTGCAACTGGAACGAGGCGCGGGGCGCGCTGGCGGCAAAGGCGGCGCGGACCTCGCGCTCAAGCTCCGGTTCGGGCAGCGGCGAGCGCAATTCATAGGACGTGGTGGCGAAGACGTGCCAGGACTGGGCGGCGGCGTAGTAGGCGGTGGGCGGGGCCGCCTCGCGCAAGGAGTCGTACTTGGCGTCGGCGACGACGCCGATAATCTGGGTGGGCGGGCCGTCCTGGTCGGGTCCGCTGCCCTGTTGGAGCCACTGTCCCAGCGCGCCGCCATGCGGGAAGAGGGCGCGGGCCAGGGTTTGATTGACAATTACCGTGACCGGCGCACCCGGACGGTCGGCGGCGGAGAAGTCCCGGCCGGCGAGCAGCGGGGTGCGGAGGGTGGCGAAGTACCCGGGCGAGATGACATTGAAGTAAGCGTCGGGAACGCTGGCGGAGTTGGCGCCGCCGCGCACGACGGCGAGGCTGTTGTCCCACTGCAGGCCGCTGGTGGGGACGATAAACGACTGTGCCGCCAGCTCCACGCCAGGCAGGCGCCGCACGAGATCCAACCCCGCCGTTTGCTCCCGGCGCAGAACCTCGTCGGGTGGACGCGCGGCATCCGGCATCATCTTGACCAGCAGCACGCGGTTCGGGTCGAAGCCGGTATTTACCGCCATCAAGTTGGAGAAGGTGCGGAGAAACAGCCCGGCGCCCGCGAGGAGCCAGAGCGAGAGCGCGATCTGGGCGGCGACGATCCCGCGCGAGCCGCCGGCGTGGCGGCGCGGGCGCGGCGCCCCAGTGCGGGCGGCACCGGCGAGGCCGACGTCGGTAGCGCGCAACGCCGGCAGAATCCCGGCCAGCAAGCCGGTGCCAATCGCGAGGGCCGCGGTGTAGGCGAGTACGCGCGCGTCGGGGGTGAGGCGCAGATCCAGGTGCAACAACCGCTGGACGGCGGCGCAGGCCCAAGCCGCCAAGCCCACACCCAGCGCGGCGCCACCCACCGAGAGAATGACGCTCTCGGTTAACAGTTGCCGGATGAGACGGCCGCGGGAAGCACCGAGCGACAGCCGCACCCCGATCTCGGCGCGGCGGGCGTTGGCGCGAGCCAGCAGCAGGCCGGCGAGGTTGGCGCAGGCGACGAGCAGGACCACGCCGGCGATGGCGAGCAGCACCCAGAGCGCGCGGCCATATTGCCGCCGCTGGCGCGACATGCCCAGCGCCGCCGGCTGCGCTTCCCAGCGCTCGCTCTGGTAGCGCGCACGCGTCGCCGGCGCCATGGTCGCCGGCATCGCTACCGCCATAACCCGCGGTCCCAGCACGGCGAGGCGTACCGCCGCGGCCTGGGGCGTAACTTCCTGGCGAAGACGTCCCATGATGCTAAGCCACCAACCCTGGGGCTCATGCAGCAGCGAGCGCGCCGCGGTGATGGCCTCGGTGCAGAGCGGTACGGCGACGTCGAAGCGCTGCCCCACTTCGACCCCGAAGAAGCTGGCCGGGGTAACGCCAATGATTTGGAAGGGATGGCCGGAGAGGGTAAGCGTGGAACCAATGGCCGAGGACGCCCCGCCGAAGCGGGATTGCCAGAAGCTCTCGCTGATGTCGGCCACCGCCGCGCAGCCGGGGGTATCGTCGCCGGGGCCGAAGAGGCGTCCCGCCACCGGGGCGATCCCCAATGTCGAGAAGTAGTTGCCGCTGGCCTGCACCGCCTGCGCCAGGTTTTCTTCGCCGCCCTGTTGCAAGTTGAACTGTGTCGAGGACCAGGCAAAAGCGCTCTGAAAAATGTCCTGACGGCCGCGGAACTGTTCCCACAGGGGATTGCTGAACGTGGGCGATGTACGGGGCGAATTGGGGGCCCGCAGGTAGATTTGCGCCAACTGTTCGGGGTGTTGCACCGGCAGGGGGCGGAGCAGCATGGCGTCTGTCAGCGAGAACAGGGCGGTATTGGCGCCGATCCCGAGGGCCAACGAGAGCAGCGCCACGGCCGTCAGCCCGGGTGTGCGGCGGAGCAGGCGCAAGCCGAGGCGGCAGTCCTGGCCCAACTCCTCAAGCCAGCGCCAACCCCAGGCCTCCTGGCTCCGCTCCCGCAGCCGCAGATCGTTGCCGAAGCGGCGCGGGTCGCCCAGCAGGTCGCGGTGCAATTCCATTTCCTCGCGCAGCTCGCGCCGGTAGCGCCCGCGCCGGATCAACCGGCCGAGCCGCCGCCATTCGCTTCCGAGTTCCAGGCGTGACATAGACAGACTATGCCACCAAGGAGCGCGGGCGTCAACTGGCGCCTTTGGCATCCAAAGACAGGGTGAGATGGGCGCGATTGTTGCGGAGCACGTTGCTGGCGGCGGGTGCGGACGACCTGCTGGACTGGTCGGCGGCGCTGTCGTTTTATTTTCTGTTCGCGTTGTTTCCGACGGTGCTGATCGTGGCGTCGCTTTTGGGTACGCTGCACCTGGAAGGGCTGGTGCAGCACCTTGTGGTGGCACTCACCCGGCACTTGCCCCTGGAATCGGCGGCCCTGGTATCGCGCGAGTTGCATGAACTGCTGCTGAACAACGTTCCGGGCCTGGCCAGTCTGGGTGTCATTCTCTTGTTGTACTCGGCGTCGCAAGGGTTCTCGGGGCTGATGGCGGCGCTGAACGCGGCCTATGAGGTGCCGGAGACGCGCTCGTTTTGGCGGCGGATCGCGGTGGCTTACGGACTCACCTTCAGCGCCGGCATCTTCATCGCCCTGGCGCTGACCATGCTGTTGCTGGGGCAACGCATGCTTACGGTGCTGGCCGGGCCGGTACACCTGGGGGTGGTGCTGACCTACGTCTGGCCGGCGATCCGGTGGGCGGTGACGATCGGTTTCATGATGCTGGCGGTGCGGCTGCTCTACCGGTACGCCCCCAACGTGCGGCGCGAGACACACGGGATCAATGCAGCGGTGGCCTGCGCGATGGTGATCTGGCTGGCGGGCTCGGCGATTCTCGCCTACTACATCAACCACTTCTCCCAGTACTCGGCGATTTACGGCTCGCTGAGCGCGGTGATCGCGCTGATGCTCTGGTTCTACATTTTTTCGCTGTCGATCCTGCTGGGGGCGGAACTTCACAACGAGTGGCTGAAGGCGCGCGGCATAAGACTGGCGACGCCGGTGCGGCCGAAACCGGCATCCACCGCGCCGCCGGGGAAAGCGGCATGAACTGCTATGCTGAACCATGCCGAAGATGCCGCGACGCTACAGCGACGAGCAGGCCCGGGCGGGGATTCAAGCGCCGCTGCCGGAACTCGAGACGTGGCCCAACCAGTATCCGGGCTATGAGATCGCCATCTCGATTCCGGAGTACACGTCGGTGTGTCCGAAGACCGGTTTGCCCGATTTCGCGACGGTGACGATCCGGTACATGCCCAAGAAGAGTTGCGTGGAGTTGAAGTCGCTGAAGGAGTACCTGCTGGCGTACCGCAACCTGGGGATATTTTACGAGAACGCGATGAACCGCATCCTGGACGACATTGTGGCCGCGACCAAGCCGGCGTGGGCCGAGGTCACCGGGCAATTTACGCCGCGGGGCGGGATCTCGAGCACGATCACGGCGAAGTGGCCGCGGCCCAAGAGCTAATCTCTCACATCTTGTAGTGGCCGGTGTCTTCCTCGCCCAAATTCTCCAGCCAGCGGCGGAGCTCCTCGCTGGAAGCGGGGTCGGAGGCGGCGGCGGCCACGCGCGAAGTCTTGAGGACCTCGTCGTCCACGTAGATGGGGCAGTCGAGCCGGAGCGCGAGCGCGAGCGCGTCGCTGGGGCGGGCGTCGAGGGTGATGGTTTCGCCTTGGCGGTCGAGCCAGAGCACCGCGTAGAAGGTATCGTCGCGCAGCTCGCTGACCACGACCTTTTGGAGATGGGCGTGGAAGCCGATGAGAACTTCTTTAATCAGATCGTGAGTCATGGGCCGCGGGGTGGCGACCTTTTCGATCTCCAGCGCGATGGCATTGGCCTCGTAGATGCCGACCCAGATGGGCAGTACCGTGGTGCCGTCCATGTCCTTCAGGATGACGATGGGGGTATTGGTGGAGGCGTCCATCATGAGCCCGCGGATTTTCATCTCGACTTCCATACGCCTCCCTAGTTGACCTGCCGTCCCACAAAACTGTTGGGGCCGGCTTTCTCGATCAAGACGTTCGTATAGATGCCGGGCGCCAAGCCGCGCTGCGGCCGGGCGGGGGGCGGGGCCTGTTGCCCGAGAATGCCGGGAAGCTTGGAGCCAGGGGCCGGAGCGGCGCCGGCCTCCGGCAGGGCGGCAAAGTTGACCACGCGGTTGGAAGTGGTGCGCCCGGCCCACTGCGCCAGCTTGGGGTGGAAGGCCTCCACCATGACCTCGAGCGTGGCGCCGACCTGGGCTTGGTTGTCTTCGAGCTGCATCTGTTGCTGGCGGCGCTGGAGAATCATGAGCCGCTCGGTCTTGACCGCGTCCGGGATGCTGTCGGGCCATTCGCCCGACTCGGTGCGGGGGCGCGGCGAGTACTTAAAGATGAAGGCGCCGGAGTAGCGCACCTGGTGCATCAGCCCGGCGGTCTGTTCGAAGTCGGTGTCGGTCTCGCCGGGGAACCCCACGATGATGTCGGTGGTCAGGGCAAGGGGACGGGGGCACTCCCGCATCATCGCCACCAAGTCGAGGTAGTGCTCGCGCGTGTAGCCGCGGCGCATGGCATCGAGCACGCGGTTCGAGCCCGACTGCACCGGCAAGTGGACGTGGTGGCACAGAACGGGGTTGCTTCCCATCGCGGTGACGATCTCGGGAGTGAAGTCGCGGGGATGCGAGGTGGTGTAGCGTACCCGGCGCAAGCCCTTGACCTCGCCCACCGCGGCCAACAGCTCGGCGAAGTTGAGACCGGCGGGCGAGGGATCACGGTAGGAGTTGACGTTCTGGCCGAGCAACTGCACTTCGGTGTATCCCAAGCTTACGAGAGTGGCGGCCTCGCTCAGGATGGAGGCGCTGGCGCGGCTGCGCTCCTTGCCGCGGGTGTAGGGCACGACGCAGTAGGCGCAGTGCTTGTCGCATCCCTCGATGATGGTGATGTAGGCGCGGAAGGGATGGTCGCGGCGGGTGAGGTCGGTTTCGAAGGCGGCGTCGGGGGCTTCGCCCAGACCGGTGACGCGCTCGCCCGCTTCCCACTGCTCGATGAGCTCGGGCAGGCGGGAGTAGCTGGCCGAGCCCACCACCAGGCTGACGTGGGGGGCGCGCTGAAAGATGGCTTCGCCCTCCTGCTGGGCCACGCAGCCGAGGACGCCAAACTTTTTGCCTTGCTTCTGGAGCGCCTTAAAGTTGGCGAGACGGTCGAAAACTTTCTGGGCGGCCTTGTCGCGGATGCTGCAGGTGTTGAACAGGATGAGGCCGGCCTCCTGCATGGTCTCGACCGGGCGATAGCCGTGCGCCACCAAGGTGCCGGCGACCCGCTCGGAGTCGTGCACGTTCATCTGGCAACCGAAGGTTTCCAGGAAGAAAGTTTTCCCTTGATCTGCCGCCACAGGGCTCAGTATAGCAGCCGAGTTGGGGCGTGATTAGCTCGCGCCGTAGGGGGTGGGCGGGGACTGCCGGTGCCAGCCGGTGTGCGCTTGGAGCAGGCGTGCCGCGGCCAGCGCTTGATCATCGCGCAGGGCGCGGGCCATAAACTGGACGCCGATGGGGAGCTGATTCGCGGCCAGGCCGGCGGGCACGGTGACTGCGGGGAGGCCGCACAGGCTGGAGATGCCGTCGGGCTGGAGGCTATCACGCTGGACATTGCGCCGCTGGGCCGGGGGGGCTCCGGGCGCGCGTCCGCTGCGCGCGGGCGCGGCGGGGCGGTCAATCAGGGAAGCGGTGGAGCCCTGGCCGGGCGCGGCGAGCACGTCGTAACGGTCGAAGAGGGCATCCATCGCGCGCGCGAGATCCAAGCGCAGGCGCTGCAGCTGAATGTAGTCGGTGGCCAGGAACTGGCTGCAGGCGTAGCCGTTGATCTGGCCGAGCGGGTCCTGCAAAAGGGAACAACGGCCGCTGTCAATCAATTCCCGGTAGGAGCTGGCGGCTTCGATCAGGATCACCAACTCGCTGGCCTCTTCGTAAGGACCTTTCGGAAAGGCCGCATCTTCCACCGAGGCGCCGTTCTGTTGCATCACAGTGAGCGCCTTATCCACGGCGGCGTGCAGCTCGGGGCGGGCGTTGGGGAAAGCGTTGGTCAGGCGCCCGACGCGCAACGGGCGCGGCGCGGAAGAGGCGGGGTGGAAGGCGGCATCGCCCTCGGGGAGCGAGTCCCAGTCCCGGGGATCGTGACCGGCGATGGCGGCGAGCACCAGGGCAAGGCAATCGGCGCTCCGGGCCATGGGCCCGATCTTGTCCATGGTCCAGGCGATGGTCATGACGCCGTGGCGGCTGACGCGGCCGAAGCTGGGGCGCATGCCGGAGATACCGCACTGGGTGGAAGGACAAATGATCGAGCCGCGGGTGTCGGAGCCAAGGGCGAAGGCCGCCAAGCCGGCGGAGACGATGGCGCCGCTGCCGCTGGAGGAGCCGCAAGTCCAGTACTTGGTGTTCCAAGGGTTGCGGCAGGGGCCGGTGAGCGAAGCGTAGGGGCCGCTGTAGCCGAGGCCGCCGGCGAGCTCGATCATGGCCGCCTTGCCGATCAGGATCGCGCCGGCCCGATCCAGGCGCGCGATCACGGTGGCGTCGAAAGCAAAGTGTTGTGCCTCGTAAGGTTTCGCTCCCCAGGTTGTGGGATAGCCCGAGACCGCGAGCAGGTCCTTGGCGGCGTAGGGGATGCCGTGCAGCGGGCCGCGGTCATGGCCGGAGTGGAGTTCCTGTTCCAGCGTATGCGCCTGGCGCAGCGCGCGGTCGCGGGTGAGGGTGACGTACGCGTTGAGCCGCGGCCCGAGACGCTGGCTGCGATCGAGATAGGCCTGGGTGAGCTCGACCGGACCGAACTCGCGGGCGCGCATCCGCCGGCCCAGCTCGGCAATGGGGAGAAAGAGGACTTCCGGGGTAATCATTGCTGTTTCCCCGCTGCGTCTTTATGGGCCAGGCGCAAGACCGTTTGAGGCGGCGCGGCATTGGTCAGGGCCACGGCGCGCACCGGCGCCAGCATGGCCACGTGGCCGGCGATGGTGCGGCGCAGGCGCTGCTTCTGTTCCGGGGCGAGGCGGTCGCCGTAGAGAGCCAGGACTCGGGCCAGCTTGGCATCCACCTCGGCATCGGTCGAGTTCGGCGAGGGCGCCGCAGCTTGGGGCAGCGAGGGTTGCGCGGGCAAGCTGGCGGCCAAACCGCCTCCGGCCAGCAGCCCGGCGGCGGCGCGCGAGAACGCACGGCGGGAGATGGAGTTGGACATGCTCCACAGCATAACGCGCTTTGGCCCTTACTGGCCGGCTCGGACCAAAGGCTCTTAATATCTCTTAATGTGTTATAACTTGCCGCCTTGGCGCGGCCGGGAGGAGACTCGGAAACGGAGGACTTGTCATGCCGCTGCGCACTGTTCTTCGTTGGTCGTGTTTTGTGATTGCATTGGGAGTATGTGGATTGCCCCTTTGGGGGCAGGCGAACCCCACCGGTACGCTGGCGGGGACGGTGATGGATCCGAGCAACGCCGCCATACCCGGGGCCAAAGTCCAGGTGAAAGGCGCTGCCACGGGGATTACGCTGGCGGCCAGCGCCGGCGCCGATGGCCACTTCAGCATCGCCAACGTGGCTCCGGGGGAGTACACGGTTTCGGTCACCGCGCCCGGGTTTGAAACCGGCACCTACCAGGCGGTGACGATCGTCGCCAATCAAGCCTACAACCTGAAAGCCGTGCTGAAGGTGGGCACGCAATCCGCCTCGGTGACGGTGGAGGCGGGGCAGAGCGTGATTCAATCGGAGCAGACCTCGGTCGGCACCTCGATCACCGGCAAGGTGATCACCGATCTGCCTTCGGCTTCGTCCTCGAGCGCGCTGTACTCGCTGACGCAGACCGATCCGGCGATCCAGACCATGGGGGCGCCGCGCCAGTCGAGCGCCGAGGGTCTGCCCGGGGGCGCCATCAACATCACGATCGACGGCATTTCGGCGCAGTGGGAGTCAGGCAAGTCGGGCGATCCGATCTTCACCATGATCACGCCCAACGTGAGCGACACCAGCGAATTCGACGTGGTCAGCGCCGCCGGCTCGGCCAACCAGACGGGCGAGGGCGCGGTGCAGATCAACTTCACCAGCAACCGCGGCACCAACGCCTTCCACGGTTCGGTGTTCGATTACTTCCGCAACGACGCGCTCAACTCGAACTACTACTTCAACAACCTGAGCGGCCAGCCGCGCCCGGTGATGCGCTTCAACCAGTACGGCTTCAGCATCGGCGGTCCGATCTGGAAGAACAAGCTGTTTTTCTTTTTCGATATGACCCGCTTTACGCAGCCGGAGGGGGCGGTGCAGAACGCGACGATCCTGAACCCGGACGCCGCCAGCGGCATTCTCGACTACACGCCGCAGGGGGGAGTGCCCAGCAGCACCCCATCCTGGGTGACGTGCTCCTCGACCAGCGGGACGCCACTGTGCAAGGCCAACTTGTTGCAAATGGCGGCCGCCAACGGCTTCAACTCCACGCCGGATCCGTTCATCAACACCATGCTGGGGCAAGTCTCCGGCGCCACCAAAGTGGGCGGCGTGACGTTTTCCACCCCGCCCTCGACCTACCAGCAGTTGCTGAACTTTCCGTTGAGCGGCAGCAATGCCCAGACCAACCCCGACTTCCGCGGCGACTACAACATCAACCAGAACCACTCGCTGGAGTTCGACTACCACCTGAGCCGTTTGATCATTTTCCCGGACGACCTCAACGGCGGGGGTTATACGTATCCGGTGGCGCCGTTCAACACCAACCAGTTTGGCTACGGGGCGAACCGCGCCATCTGGTCCCTGGCCTGGCGCTGGGCGGTATCGCCGAGCCAGAGCAACGAACTGCGCGTCGGTTTCCAGAACAGCCCCTCGAGTTTCAACTTTAACCAGACGCCGACCATCTATCCCACCATCCAGACCAACGTGGGCGCGATCCGCATGCAGCCCACGCTGCCGAGCGAGATGACGGACCCGTATTTAGGTTTTGGGCCGACGCAGGAGTGGGACAACGTCTACCAGTTGAACGACACCTTCGCCTGGGTGAGGGGCAACCACAACCTGACCATGGGCGCAACCGTGAGCCGGGCCCTGTTCATGGATGTGAACAGCGGCAACGAGGTGGCGCAGGTGGGCGTGGGGCTGAGCGGCAACGAACCCGCCGAGGCGGCATTCACGACCGGCAACTTGCCGGGCATCAGCAACGCCGACCTGGTCGCGGCCGGCGACATTTACGGCCTGGTTACCGGCAATGTCACCAGCTACAGCTCCACCGTGGCCTTCGATCCCACCAAGCGCACGTTCGTAACCGGCCTGCCCGGGGTGGACAAGTATCACCAGACCGACCTGGGACTCTTCTTTGCCGACAACTGGCGGGTGCGGAACGATCTCACCTTCAACTACGGCCTGCGCTGGCAGTATGAGGGGGTGCCGGTGGACGATTACAACCAGTACTTCATCGCCGATGGCGGGGTCAACGCCGCCTATGGCGTTTCGGGTGCGGGGAACTTGTTCAAGCCCGGCACCCTGACCGGTGCGGTGCCCACGTTCACCAACGATTTAGGCAAGCAGTGGTACAACAACTGGTACAAGGGGTTTGCCCCCAGCGTGGGCATCTCCTGGCAGCCGCGCGGGGGCTGGTTCGGACAGGGCGGGGAGACGGTGTTACGCGCCGGCTACTCGATCGCCTACTCGCGCGAGGGGCTGGAGAACTGGAATAGCATTGCCGCCGGCAATCCCGGGTTTGCCGGTACCCAGGACGCGGAGGCGGCGCCGGTCGCCGCCAGCCAGCCGGCGGGGCTCTTCAATGCCGGCTCGATTCAGATCGGCGGCATGAACATCCCGGCGGTAGTTCAAACCCCGGCCACGTTCCAGAGCCAGATCGCGCTCAACCCGCTCTCCACTTCCAACTCGGTCAACGTGTTCGACCCCAACCTGCACATGCCCTCAGTGCAGAGCTGGTCGGCGGGCATCCAGCGCTCGCTCGGGCAACACACCGCGCTGGAGGTGCGCTATGTCGGCAATCACGGCGTGGGGCTGTGGCAGCAGCTCAACCTGAACGAGACCAACATCTTTGAAAGCGGCTTTTTGCAGGAGTTCAAGCAGGCGCAGGCCAACCTGGCGGCCTCCGGGGGAAAATCGTTTGCCGACCAGGGGTTGGCGGGACAGGCTCCGGTACCGATTCTGACCGCCGCCTTTACCGGTTCCCAGACCGGTGCGCAATCGGATCCCAACTTTTCCAATGGGACCTTCATTCGGGACCTAAACAACGGACAGGCGGGCACCCTGGCCAACTCGTTGGCCACCACATTCAACTTCTGGCAGAACTTCACCAATGCGGGCTATCCCAGCAACCTGTTGCTGGTGAACCCGGATGCCCAGGGCGGCTCCTTCGAATTGCGAAACGGACTGCAGTCCACCTACAACGCCTTGATTGTGGAGGTGCGGCATCGCCCGCTGCACGGCTTGACCGTCAACGCCAGCTATACCTTCAGTAAGAGCCTCACCGACGACTGGCAGCGGAGCGGCGCGAACTTCGAAAACGAGGTCACGCTGCGCGACCCGACTTACATGAAAGGGCCGGCGCCGTTCGACATCCGCAACGCCTTCAAGTTCTTCTCGATCTGGGAGCTGCCGTTCGGGCAGGGGCACCGCTGGGGCAACGCCAACGGGTTGGTTAACGATGTGATCGGCGGCTGGTCGTTTGACAGCAACATCCTGTTGCAGAGCGGGCGCCCGACGCTGTTGACGGGAGGGCTGGGCGGCACGTTCGATCAGTACGATGGCGGCGTAATCCTGAGCGGGATGTCGACACAGCAGCTGCAGAGCCAGTTGGGGGTGTATAAGACGCCCTCACCCGCACCCGGGGCGGTGTGGTACTTGCCGCAATCGCTGCTGGGCGCCAACGGGGCGCAGACCAACACCCAGGTCCTGCAGGCCTGCAACACCCCGGGTGCGCTGTGCCAGCGGATGTTCCTGTACGACGCGCCGCTGTTCCTGCCCGACTTTTCGCTGGTGAAAGATACCAAGCTCACCGAGCGCATCGGCAGCCAGATTCAAGTGCAATTCCTCAACGCTTTCAACAACGCCAACTTTTTCTGGGGCGGGGCGGCGGAGACCTTCAACACCGCCAGCAAGAACCTGCAATCCACCACCTTCGGCCGAGTGACCCAGGCCTACCAGGCGGTGGACTCCAACAGCGATCACGGAGGCCGGACCATCCAGATCGTGGCCAAGATCACCTTTTAATTTTTTACGCGGCCGAACCTGGACGGCGCGGGGTGTTGACCCCGCGCCGTTCTTATTAATATTGCCCGCCGCGGAGGGCGGCGGCGATTTCGGGCCGCAGCCAGTTCACCACGCTGTCTTGCAGAGCAAAGCCGGCCTCGGCGGCGCGGGCATCGAAATCGCGCCGCTCGGCCCAGACCACGGCGCCATCCTGGGTGCGGATCAACTCCGCGGTCACGCGCAGCGTGGAGCCCAGTTCCTGGTAGCTGGCTTCACATCGCCAACTGGCCCTCCCGCCGGCTTGGCACACGTGAATTCCGGGCGCTTGGGCGAGGGCGACCACCAAAAGCCGGGTTAAGGCCGGCCCCAAATCGGGGAAGCGCAAGGCGGGTCCCCAGCCGCGGATTTCAGCCACCGCGACCAGCGGCGGCGCCGGCGCGCTGTCCGGAGCCGGCGAGATCACCGGTTCGACGAACTGGTAGCCGCGCCCTGACACGGTGGCAATATAGGATTGGCCGGCGCCCAGCGCCTTGCGCAGCAGGCACAGGTGGACGGTGAGGTTCGAGTCCTCGACCGCCAGGTTTCCCCAAACGTGGCGCTTGAGCACTTCCCGGGTGAGCACGCGGCCCGGATTCCGTACTAGTGCCAGTAAAAGATCAAGCGCGCGCGCGGTGAGGGGCACGGGGCAGCCGTTGCGCCACAATTGGCGCCGTGCCTCGCACAACTCGAACTCACCGAAACGATACCGATCCCCCGCCTCTGCTTGCGGGTTCGGAGACGGGAGGATGACACTGCCAACCGTCAAACGCCCCATACGACCTCCACACACAATGTCCGTCCGAGCAGGCCCGGTGGATACAATATATAGCAACTTGGGCGAGGCCTCAACTGGCCGTGCTACGCTGACAAGGAGCCCCAGTTCCGAGCTTGCGGCGGGCTCCACTCCATTTTCCTTAGTTTGGCTATGCTTTCGGTCCAGAACCTCACCATGCGCTTTGGTGGCAAGATCCTGTTCGAGGAGGTCACCACCACTTTTATCGCCGGACGCCGGTACGGTCTCACCGGCCCCAACGGCTCCGGCAAGACCACCTTCATGCGGCTTTTGTCGGGCGACGCCGAGCCGACCAAAGGCAACGTGGTGCGGCCGCGCAAGATGAGCGTGCTGAGTCAGGACCAGTTCGCCTTCGACGCTTACCGGGTGCTCGACACTGTGATCATGGGCAACAAGCGGCTATGGGCGGCGATGGAGGCGCGCGAGGCCATCTATGCCAAGCCGGAGATGAGCGACGAGGACGGGATGCAGCTCGGGGAACTCGAGGGCGTCGTGGGCGAGGAGGACGGTTACTCCGCCGAGAGCGATGCCGCCATTTTATTGCAGGGGCTGGATATCCCCTCCGACGTGCATGAGCGCAGGATGGGCGAGCTGCAAGGTGGCCAGAAAGTGCGGGTGCTGCTGGCGCAGGCGCTGTTCGGACATCCCCAAGCGCTGCTGCTGGATGAGCCCACCAACCACCTCGACCTGGACTCGATTCACTGGCTGCAGGGGTTTCTGAATAACTATGACGGGGCGCTGATCGTCATCTCGCACGACCGCCACTTCCTCAACAGCGTCTGTAGCCACATCGCCGACATCGACTACCAAACCATCATCACCTACACCGGCGCCTATGACGACATGGTGATGGCCAAGACCCAGATCCGCTCGCAGATCGAGTCGCAGAACGCGCAGCGGGAGAAGAAAATTGCGCAGTTGAACGAGTTCATTGCCCGCTTCGCCGCGGGCACGCGTTCCAGCCAGGTGCAATCGCGCCGCAAGGAGGTGGAGCGGCTGCAGGTCACCGAGCTGGCGCGCAGCAACATCGCCCGCCCGTTCATCAAGTTCGAGATGAAGCGGCCCTCGGGCAAGCACGTGCTGGAGTTCGAGCAGCTGACCAAGAGTTACGACGGCAAGGCGGTGCTGCGCGGCTTCAGCGCCAAGCTCATGCGCGGCGAGAAAATCGCCATCATGGGGCGCAACGGCACGGGCAAGACCACCTTGCTGCAGGCGCTGTTGAGCGGCTCGCCCACGGTGACGGAGGCAGCGCTGCGCCAGACCAGCGGCTACGAGGGGGCGTTCCGCGACGGCGGGCGGGTCACGTGGGGGCACGAGGCCCAGATCGGCTACTTCGCCCAGGATCACCGCGCCCTCATCCAGGGCGGGACCACGGTGTTCGAGTGGCTGTACCAGTTCGATCCGGGCGCCTCGCAGGAGCAGATCCGCGGGCTGTTGGGGCAGATGCTGTTTCAGCGCGACGAGGCCAACAAGAAGACCGACGTGCTCTCGGGCGGCGAGGCGGCGCGGCTGCTGTTCTGCATGCTGATGCTGCAGCAGCCCAACCTGCTGGTGCTGGACGAGCCCACCAACCACCTCGACCTGGAGTCCATCAACGCGCTCAACATTGCCTTGCAGCGGTACCAGGGAACGGTGCTGCTGGTGAGCCACGACCACGACTTGATTGACGAAGTGGCCACGCGCATTTGGCATTGCGGCGGGGAGGGCATCGAGGACTTCCAGGGCCCCTACGCGGAGTGGCAGAAGACGCTGGTGACCACCTCCAACTATTAATAAGCGCGCCGGGTTGCGGCTTCGAGTTGGGCCACTCTCTGGCGGATGGCGTCCAGCTCTTCCTCAAGCCGGGCGACACGGTCGCCCAAACCTTCGCGCGGCGACGTGTCCGCCGCGGAGGCGGCCGCGGCCGCGGGCGCGCCGGTCAGCAACTGCACGTAGCGGATCTCCTTGGTGCCGGGGGCGCGCGGCAGCGCCGCCGCCAGGGGCGGGTCATGCTGGATGAGTTGCTGCAGCGCGGCATGCGCGTCGTCCAGCTCGGCGAAGTTGTACAGGCGGTCGGTGCGTCCGCGCAACTCGCCGGGGGTTTGGGCGCCGCGCAAGAGCAGGACGCAGAGCAGGGCGGTCTGGCCCCGGGTCAGGTTCAGCGCCTCCTGCAGCTGGTGCCGGTACTTCGCCACGCGACCGTCGGTGCTTACGCGCACTAGAAGCTTTTCCTGCAGGCGGTGCAGCGCGCGGCGTACGTCCTCTTCCTCCAACTCCAGCACCGGATCGCGGTTCGACTTCTGGTTGCAAGCGTTGATCAGGGCATTGAGCGAGAGCGGGTAGTACTCGGGGGTTGTGGATTCTTTCTCCAGCAGCGAACCCAGCACCCGCGCCTCGTTTGGCTCCAGCACCCAGGGAAGTTCCATGGGGAGATTATAGAAAACTGGGGCACCGGGGGCGGTCGTTGCGGGAAATAGGTACCGTACCCGACATATTGCGAAAAATGGCTCATCAACGTGCCAGCATCTGTGATACGATCAGCAGCGTTTGCCTGGATGCATTATCCAAGGGGTGCCCATGCGTTTTCGTTCGCTGCTCGCACTGCTGTGCTTCGCCGCGCTGCCCGCTTCCCTGGTCGCCCAACGCGGCCCGGCCGGCCCGGAACGCGCCGTCAACGTAGCCAGCCCGCGGTTTTACTACATGGGACCCGCCACCGGAGGCCGCATCGCCTCGGTGGTGGGGGTGCCGGGCGACCCCAACGTTTACTACTTAGGCAATGCCAGCGGCGGATTGTACAAATCCACCGACGGCGCGAAGACCTTCGTCCCGATTTTCGATAAGCAGGACGTGGCGGCGATCGGCACCTTGGCACTGGCGCCGAGCGATCCCAACACGGTCTGGGTCGGCACGGGCGAACCCTGGGTGATCCGCATCAGCGACGTCGAAGGAGATGGCGTTTACAAGTCGAGCGACGCGGGGGCCACCTGGCAGCATATGGGACTGGAAGACAGCGGGCGCATCGCGCGCATCGTGGTCCATCCCACCAACCCCAATATTGTGTTCGTCTGCTCGGAAGGGCACCTTTCCGGCGAGGGGCAGAAGGGCGTCTACCGCTCGGAAGACGGCGGGACCACGTGGAAGCAAGTGTTGCATGTGGACGCCAAGACCAGCTGCTCGGACCTCTCCATCGACCCGCAGCATCCGGACACGATGCTGGCCGGAATGTGGCAGGTGGAGGAACACACCTGGCAGGAGAATAGCGGCGGGGCCGGCAGCGGGGTGTATATCTCCCACGACGGCGGCCTGACCTGGAACAAGATTACGCAGAACATGCCGCACGCGCCGGTGGGCAAGGTAGCGGTGGCGATCGCCCCCTCAAACGGCCAGCGCATGTACGCGCTGATGCAGACCGCGGACCAGGGCTCGCTTTGGCGTTCAGACGATGCCGGCGCCACTTGGAGCGTCGCGAGTTGGGACCGCTCGCTGATCGGGCGCGCGGGCTACTACTTCCGCATGGCGGTCAACCCGCAGAACCCGGACGAGGTGCTGATCTCGAGCAGCGGCTTCCACCGCTCTCTGGACGGCGGCAAATTGTTCAGCGGCGGCGGCGGTGGCGGAGGCTTCAACGCCAACGCGCCGCGGCAGGCGAGCTGCGGCGACTGCCACGACATCTGGATGGACCCCAAGATCCCCGGCCGCTACGCGCTGACCGAGGACAGCGGGTCCAGCATCTCCACCGGCACCGGCCAGGTGATCTCGGTGTCGCTGCCCAACGGGCAGATGTACCACGTCGCGAGCGACAACCGCGTGCCCTACTGGCTCTATAGCAACCGCCAGGACAACGGCACCTGGCGCGGTCCGAGCACGGTATCGGAGCCGATCGGGAACGCGCGCATGCCCGCGGACACCTTCATGCCGACGGCGGCGGGAGCGGGCGGCCGCGGCCGCGGGCGCGGCGCCCCGGCCGACGACGCGGCGCCCCTCAGCGCCGACGCTTTGGTGGGCGGTCCGCCGGCGGCGCGCGGCGGCGGCTTTGGCCGCGGCGGGGCTCCGGCGCTGGCGTGGCAGTCGGGCATTGGCGGTTGCGAATCGGGCTTTACCGTTCCCGACCCGACCGATGCCAACATCGTTTGGGCGAGCTGCTACGGAAACAAGCTCACCCGCTACGACGCCCGCGAGGGCGAGTCGCACTCGGTCGAGCCCTGGATGATCTCGCTCGACTCCCCGCCCAACGAGGCCAAGTACCGCTGCCATTGGACCGCGCCGGTGGCGATCGATCCCTTCAACCACAACAACGTGTTTTACGGCTGCCAGATGGTGCTGAAGACCTCCGACCAGGGCGATTCCTGGAGCGAGTTCAGCCCCGACCTCTCGACCCAGGACCCCTCGCGCATCGTCTCCAACGGCGGCATCGAGGGCGACAACCTGGGCCAGTTCGATGGCGAGGTGGTGTGGGCGATCGCGCCCTCGCCCCTCCAGCGCGGGCTGATCTGGGCCGGCACCAACGACGGCAAGATTTGGTACACCAAGGACGGCGAGACCGCGAGCGCGGCCGCGCACTGGGTGGACGTAACGCGGAATCTCAAGGGCATCCCGGCCTGGTCCACGATGTCGCAGATTTCACCATCGAACTTTGACGCCGGGACCGCGTATGTGGCGATCGACGCGCACATGGTGGACAACCGGCAGCCCTTTATCTACAAGACCACCGACTTCGGGGCGTCCTGGAAGAACATCACCGGCGATCTGCCCACCGGCAACGCGCTGGACTACGTAATGTCGGTGGCGGAGAACCCCAACCGCAAGGGCATGCTCTTTGCCGGAACCGGGCACGCCTTCTTTTACTCGCTGGACGACGGCGGCCACTGGGTCAAGTTCAACACCGGGCTGCCGCCGGCGCCGGTGAGCTGGATCAACGTGGAGAAGCGTTTCCACGACGTGGACATCTCGACCTATGGCCGCGGGCTGTACATTCTGCCCGATATCGAGGTGCTGGAGCAGACCGGGAAGCTGACCGCCCCGACCGATGAGGATCATTTGTTTGTGCCGGGGCCGGTGTTCCGCTTGGCGCGCGGGGTGTATCCCACCGCGGCCGATCCGGAGCGTCCGCAATTCCAGTTCACGGTGGGAAATGCCGGTCCGGTGAAGATGGAGATACTGGACGCGGCCGGCAAGGTCATCCGCACCCAGGAGGTGCAGGCGCATGCCGGGTTGAACGGCGCCTACTGGGACCTGCATCTGGACGGGCCCAAGCTCGTCGAGCTGCGGACGACGCCGCCCGAGAACCCGCACATCTGGGACGAGATGCGGTTCAAGGGCACCGACATCCGCACCATCACGCACTGGGGCATCACCCCGACCACCGGGATTCCGGTGGCGGCGCCGGGGAACTACCAGGTGCGGTTCACCTTGGACGGCAAGCCGTTCACCCAACCCTTTTCCGTGGTGAAGGACCCCGAGGTCCGCACCAGCGACGCCGATTTGCAGGCTTCCACCGCGATGCAGGTGCGGCTGCGCGACGACATCACCGAAACCAGCAACATGGTGAACCAGATGGAGATCTGGCGGAAGCAACTGCAGGACGGCGCCAAGAGCGACGCCAGCGCCAAGCTGGATACGGACATCCTGGCGTGCGAGCACCAGTTGGTCACCGAAGCCGACATGCTCAGCGACGACAAACATTTTCCGGTGGCGTACCACGTCTACATGAACCTGATCTGGACCAGCGGCGCGGTGGGCCAGGGCGCATCGGATGAAGCCGGCGGCCTGGACTTCAAGCCGACCCAGACCCAAGTCAAGGTGGTCGCCGATATCGAAGCCAAGCTGGCGGCCGCCAAGGCCGACTTCCAGCATCTGGAGTCCACCACCGTGCCGGCCTACAACCGGACGGCGGCGACGCCAATCACCAACCAACTGACGGCGGCCAGCGCTTCCAACCGCTAGCCGACGCCGCTTGCAACGGGGAACCCAGGTATCCCGCTGGTGGCTTCGGGATTTGTGTACATGTGTGGATGAAGCTATGAAAATCAAGAATTTCTGGACATTGTTGTGCGCGGCGGTGCTGTGTCTGTGTCTGGTAGCGGCGCCCGCGGCTCTGAAGGCGCAGGCCAACACCACCGGCGTAGTGGCGGGGGTGATTACCGATCCCAGCGGCGCGGCCATTCCCGGGGCCACGGTGCTGCTGATCGACAAGGACACCGGGGCGACCCAGCCGCTCCAAACCAACGCCGAGGGGCGTTACATCTTCACCAATGTGCGCCTGGGCAACTACACCGTGCAGGCCACCAAGGACGGCTTCCAGACCAGCAAGGTGGAGAACCAGGGCGTCTCGGTAGGGGCCACCACCACGGTCAACATCAAGCTTACGCTCGGCACCTCGAGCCAGACGGTGGAGGTAA
>Ga0134125_10001829_pt1 | contig 25700 bp, 27 predicted proteins | sample KB31751_FD_96464 | JGI IMG/M metagenome (GOLD analysis project Ga0134125, IMG submission 96464) | Terrestrial soil microbial communities with excess Nitrogen fertilizer from Kellogg Biological Station, Michigan, USA - KB3-175-1 | ecosystem: Environmental > Terrestrial > Soil > Unclassified ...
CTCCGGATAAGGGCCGTCATGGCCTGTCGCCGACCGGAAGCACGGCCCCAAGGGGACAGAAACCGCCGCAAGTGGAGCGCCGGGAGGCGCCTTCCTCCGATCGCAAGGAGGAAGGAGACGCCTTCGCAAGGTGTCTCGGGCGGTTCCGCCAGCCGCTCAGGGGGTCTCGCAAACCCCCGCGTCTGCCGGCGCTCCGCTCCCCTCAAGGAGCGAAGAATTGGACTTCAACGAGGGCCGCCCGGGGCCGACCAAAGAATACGGGCGATGACGCATGCCTGGCCCGCCAACCCCTTCCAAAATCAGCCCCCGGCAATCGATCGAGGTTAATAAAAATACAAATTCCCTCGTAACACCAATGCTTAAGACGTTTCCCCTATAGACAGCGCACTGCCACGAACCGCCGAGTTGGGATGACGGTCCGCGATCAGAGCCTCGATGCCCGCCGCTTTTCCGGTCCGCCGGCCTCCGCGCCGACGCCGATCGCGGTCGGCGAAGCATTGCGCAACAACTGGCTGGAGATCTGGTACCAGCCGAAGATCGACCTCAAGCGCAAATGTCTCGCCGGCGCCGAGGCGCTCGCGCGCATCCGCCATCCGCAGGAAGGCATGCTGTGGCCGGAGAGCTTCCTGCCCGGCGTCGACGAGGACAGCCTCATCGCGCTGACCGAGCACGCGCTGCTGACGACGCTGCGCAACTGGACGAATTTCGCCGACGCCGGTTTCAATCTGCACCTCGCCATCAACGTGCCGGCGAGCGCGCTGTCGAAACTGCCGCTGACCAAGCTCGTCGCCGAGAACCGGCCGCGCGACGAGACATGGCCGGGCCTGATCCTCGAGATCAGCGAGGACCAGATCGTGCGCGACATCGACCTCGCGCAGGGCATCGCCGCCGAGCTGAAGGCCTCCGGCGTCACCATTGCCATCGACGATTTCGGCGCCGGCTACTCGTCCTTCTCCAGCCTGCGCACCGTGCCGTTCGCCGAATTGAAGGTCGACGACCAGTTCGTCAAGGATTGCGCCACCGACGCCAACAACGCCGCCATCTGCCAGACCGCGATCGACCTCGCGCACCGCTTCGGCAGCGTGGCGGTCGCCGAGGGCGTCGAGAGCATGGCCGACCTTCAGGCGCTGGTTGTCATGGGCTGCGACTTCGGCCAGGGCGTGCTGGTCGCGCCGCCGATGCCGCGCGAGCGCTTCCTCGAATTGCTGCGCCAGCGCATGAACAGACCGAAGCCCGCGGCTCCCGCGACCGACGTCGCCGTTTCGACCGAAGGCAAGGTCGTCGCTTAACAGCCGTTCATCGACACTTTTGTTATCGACCGCGGCGCCCGCCGCGCGAAACCTTTTTGCTGCCTCGGCGTTGCCGGTCCGCTGATTTGACCCCAAGGAGGCAGGAAATGAAAAAGTTTGTTCTGGCGGCGGCCGCCGGCGCGCTTGCGCTGACCGTCGCGGTTCCGGCGATGGCCGAGGTCGTCGTGCGTGACCGCGGCGCGGTCGTCATCCATCACGACCGCGATTGGCACCGCCATCACGCGGATTGCCGCGTGGTGAAGGTGAAGAAGCGGCTGCCGAACGGCAACGTGATCGTGAAAACCCGCCGCAGCTGCTGATCTTTCAGTTCTGAGGCGAAGGCCGGATTCCGGCGCGGCGACGCGCCGGGGTCCGGTGCATTCTATGGTTGGCTAGACCTTCGGCTCGGCAAAGGCGAGCTTTTCGCTCTCCGGCGGCAGCATGCCGAACACGTTGAGCGTCATCGAGATCAGCGTGTAATAGCCGAGGATGCCGACCAGCTCGACGGTTGCCTTGTCGCCGAGCGCGTCGCGCACGCGCTTGTAATTGCGGTTGCCGACGCGCCGCGTCTTGTACAATTCCTGCACGAAATCGAAGATCGCGCGCTCGTCCTTCGGCGCGGTCTTTGGCGCGCGGCCCTTTTGCAGGTCCGCGATGGTCTTCGCCTTCACGCCGGCTTTCAGCGCCATCGGCGCATGCGCGAACCATTCATACTGCGCCTTCCACAGCCGCGCCGTGCACAGGATGGCGAATTCGGAGAGCCGCGGCTCGAGCGCGGTCTTGTAGCGGGCATGCGCGCCGAGCGCCTGCGCCAGCTGGCCGAATTCCGGCGCATGCATCCAGGCCGCGAACGGCCCGCGGATCGTCACGTTGGCGCCGCGCGGTCCGGCGCGCAGCGAGGCCAGCAGCGCGCGCTGCGCCTCGTCGAGGTCGTCTTCCTGGAGCTTGGCAAGGCGCGGGGCGGGGCGCTTGGCGGGCATGGTCGATCCTGCGGGAGTGGCCGGGACGCTGGGCGGGACGCCTTCTATAATGTGCAAACCCGTCCGCGCCAAACGGGAAACCGGTCAGCATGAGGGGCATGCCATGCGATTTCGGCTTCTGAAAATCTGCGCCGTCACGGCCTTCGTTTGTGCCGCCGCGCCGGCCTTCGCCGACGCCATCGACGGCGACTGGTGCCACAGCGACGGCCGGCATTTCTCGATCCGCGGGCCGGACATCGTCACGCCCGCCGGCCTGCGCATGCAGGGCGACTACGCGCGCCACTGGTTCACCTACAAGCCGTCCGCGCCCGAGCGCGGCGCCGGCGGCACGGTCTCCATGCGCCTCGTCAACGAGAACACGGTCCACCTGAGTTACGGGGAAGCCACTGCGGCGCCGGAAGTGTGGCTGCGCTGTTCGCCGTCGGTGAGCGCGCTGCGGCTTCGTCCCGCGGCGTGACGCCTCACGGTTCGATGGAGGCGGTGACGCGGGTCAGGCCTCGGCCAAGCATCTTCAATTGCTTCGCGGCGGCGAGCGAGAGGTCGAGCACGCGGCCGCGCGTGAACGGGCCGCGGTCGTTGACCACGACCTCGACCGAGCGGCCGGTTCTGCGGTCGGTGATCTTCAGCCGCGTGCCGAAGGGCAACGTGCGGTGGGCGGCGGTGAACTTGGCGGGGTCGTATTGATCGCCGGCGGCGGTGTGGCCGTGATAGTGCGTGTCGTAATAGGCGGCGAGGCCGGTGAACTGTGCGGGCCGGGATTTCTCGCCCGCGAATGCCGGGCCGCCGGCGAAAATCAGCGCCAGCGCCAGTCCGGTCGGTGGGCCAAATCTCGGCATCTCGTCTCGTCGCGCGCCCCGTGTCGCGGCCATCCTACGATACGGATGTTACCCACGTCTTCATGGCGAGATCGTGAAACGGCCGGTCAGGAGCCGGCGGCCGCCTTGCGCGACGATTTTGTGCGCGCGGCCGCTGCGCGGTGATTCTCGCCGGTGTGGCCGTTGCGGGTGCCGTTCTTGGTTGAGCGGCTGCGACGGTCCTCGATGTGGGTGAGGGTCTGCTCGGCCCGCCGCTTGCACTGATCGTGCAGGTCCTGAAGCTCCTCGTCGGTCAGGTCCTCGACCGCGGCGAAGCGGTTCTCGGCGCCCTTCATCGCCAGCACCAGCTCGGACAGCTTGAGCTGGACGGCGAGCATGTCGCGGTTCTGCGTGTTCTGGATCAGGAACACCATCAGGAAGGTGACGATGGTGGTGCCGGTGTTGATGACGAGCTGCCAGGTGTCGCTGTAGTCGAACAGCGGGCCGGTGACGATCCAGGCGATCACCACCGCGCAGGCGAGCATGAAGCCGATCGGATGGCCCGACCATGTCGCAACCGTCTGCGCCAGGTGCGAGAATTCGCTGCTGAGCCAACTGCCCTTGTGCGGATGCTTCTTGTGGCCGGCCATGCAAAACCCCTCGCGCGGAACCTGGCGCGCCTCGCCTTTTCCGCGCGTCAACGCGGAGGCGGGTTCCCCGGTTCCTGCGGCGGGCTACTTCGTCTTCGGCAGGCGCTGCTTCACGCGCGCGATGCCCGCCCAGGGGTCTTTCTTCAGGCGCGACAGCCGCTGCATCAGGTTGAGCACGGTATAGTGGCTCGCGCTTTTCAGCGTCTTGAGCTCGTCCCAGTCGATCGGCACGGACACCGGCGCGCCGGGCCGCGCGCGGGTGGAGTACGGCGCGACGGCGGTCGCCTCGCGGCTGTTGCGCAGGTAATCGACGAAGATGCGGCCGCCGCGCTTCGCCTTGGTGGCGGTCGATATGTACCGGTCCGGTTCGTCAGCCTCCATGGCGCGCGCGACCGCCTGTGCGAAGGCTTTCGCGTCGTCCCAGGGCGCCGGAGCGATCGGCAGCACCACGTGCAGGCCCTTGCCGCCGGAGGTCTTCACGAAGGTCTTGAGTTGGATTTGCGCCAGACGTTCGCGGACATCGCGCGCCGCGGCGACGATCTCCTTCCAGCCAGTGCCGGGGCCGGGATCGAGGTCGAACACCAGCCGGTCGGCCTTGTCGAGATGCGCGATAGTGGAGCCGCGCGTGTGGATCTCCAGCACGCCCGCCTGCACCAGCGAGACGAAGCCCTCGAGATCGTCGACCGAGATGATCTTGTCGCCCTTCTCGGCGGTGAGATGCAGGCGCTGCGGCATGACCCCGCCACTCGCGTGCTTCTGGAAGAAACATTGGCCCGCTGCGCCATCCGGGCAGCGCAACAGCGCGATCGGCCGGCCGACGAGATGCGGCGCCATCCATTTCCACACCCGTACGTAATAATCCGCGAGATCGCGCTTGGTGACGCCGGCGTCGTCCCAGTAGACGCGGTCGGAATGCGACAGCGCGATGCCGGCGACGGTGTTGTCGCCCTTCGATGTCTTCGCCGTAGCCTTGGCGACCGGCGCGCTGCGCTTCGTCGCCGTCCTCGCCGCCGCGGCGACGGACTTCTTCGTCTCGCGCACCACGTCCCCGGCCGGCTTGTCCTCGCGCAGGCCCTGGAACGAGGCCTGTCGGATGCGGTCGCCATGCGTCCAGCCGTGGAAATCGACCTCGGCGACGAACTTCGGCGCGACCCAGACGGGACCGCGCGCGCCGCGCTCCTCCTTCGGCACGGGATCGAGCGGCGAGGCCTTCAGCGCCATCGGGTTGAGCTTACGATAGAGATCGCGCGCGACCTTGTGCGTGAAGCCTGTGCCGGTGCGGCCAGCATAGCGCAATTTGTCTTTGTCGTTGATGCCGAGCACCAGTGCGCCGATGGCGTGGGCGTCCGCCGTCGACGGGGCGAAGCCGGCGATGACGAATTCCTGCCGGTCGGAGCACTTGGTCTTGAGCCAGTCATGGCCGCGGCCGGAGCGGTAGGGCGCGTCGGCGCGTTTGGAGACGATGCCCTCCAGGCCGAGCTTGCAGGCCTGCGCCAGGAGCGCAGGTCCCGCCTGATCGATCGCGCCGCTGAAGCGCAGCGGGCCTTTTTTCGGCGCCTGCGCCAGCAGCGCTTCCAGCGCGTCCTTGCGCGCGGTGAGCGGCAGCGGCGTGAAATCGTGACCGTCAAGGTGCATGAGGTCGAAGGCGTAGAAGACCATGCGCTTGTCGTCGCCTTCGCTCAGCGCCTGTTGCAGAAGCGAAAAACTCGACACGCCGTCCGCGCCTTCGACCACCACTTCGCCGTCGATCAGCGCCTTGTCCGCCGGCAGGCCGGCGATCGCGGCGGCGACGGTTCGGAACTTGTGCGTCCAGTCGAGGCCGCGGCGGGTGAGCAGCTTCACCTTGCCGTTGTCGAGCCGCGCCGCCAGCCGGTAGCCGTCGAACTTGATCTCGTGCAGCCAGTTCGCCGTGTCCGGCGCCTTATCGGACAATGTCGCGAGGCTCGGTGGCAGGAAGGCGGGGAGGGCGGCCTTCGGCGCCTTGGCCAGGTCCGGCCCGGCGGGCTTCGAGCGCCTGCGGATCGGTGTGACCGCCGCGGCGCGGGCGCGGGTCTTTTTCTTCGCGGTCTTCTTCTTGGTCTTCCTCGCCGCGCGCTTCTTCACCGTCTTGCGCGCGGTCTTCTTCAGCGCGGCGACGTTGGCCTTGACGCTGCGGTTGCTGTGCCAGACCTTCTTCAACTGCGCGATCTCGTTCATTGTCCGGCCGGTGGCGGCCGACGTCGGCTCCTCTTTCAGGATGTCGGGATCGCGGGCCGAGCGTTCGGCGTCGTCGTGCTGCTTGATCAGCAGCCAGTTGTTGCGCTTCTCGTTCGGGCGGCGGTGCATGCGCACGAGATGCCAGCCGCCGTTGAGTTTTTCGCCGTGGAGCCTGAAGTCGAGATGGCCCTTCTTGAGGCCGCGCTCCGCGTCGCCTTCCGGCTCCCAGGTGCCGCGGTCCCAGATCATGACCGTGCCGCCGCCGTATTCGCCTTCGGGGATCGTGCCTTCGAATGCGTTGTATGCGATCGGATGGTCCTCGACCTCGACCGCGAGCCGCTTCTCGCCCGGCACGAGGCTCGGGCCGCGCGTTACCGCCCAGCTCTTCATGACGCCGTCGAGCTCGAGCCTGAGGTCGTAGTGCAGGCGGGTCGCGTCATGCTTCTGGATGACGAAGGCGTGGCCCTTGCGCCGCGCCACTTTGCCCTTCGGCTCGGCTGTGACGCCGAAATGCCGCTTGGCGCGATAGGTCTTCAGCCCCGCCATAAATGCGTTCCGCTGCCTGAGGACGATATTAGACGACGAAACTCGCCGGCAAAAGAACGGGTTCCGTCGGACCCGACGGTGGCGGGGCTGGGTAGCCCTGGAACTTTAGGGCGGCCGCTCACGTTCTCCCGGCAAATGTCATCCACCGAGAGGACCGAGCCATGCTGAGCTGGGCCATCACGTTTCTCGTCATTGCGCTGATCGCCGCGTTGTTCGGCTTCGGCGGCATCGCGGGTGTTGCGGTCGAGGCGGCCAAGATCGTGTTCTTCGTCGCCATCGTGCTGTTCGTCGTTTCCGCCCTCGCTGGCATCTTCCGCGGGCGGCGGACCGTACCGTAGCGTCCTGTAGCGTTCAGCGTTTGAAAGAGGCGGCCCCGTGCCGGGCGTATCAGCCGGCGCGGGGCTTTTCTTTGTATAGCGCGACATTGCGCTCGCCGATGGAACTCGCCGGGCCTGCGACGCTTATTGGGAATGGGTAGGCGGCGAGCCCCGGCCCCGCGCACGTTCAGCCATTGGAGTTACGACTTTGGATCGCCGACAATTCATTGCCGGCTCGGCGGCGATGCTGTCTGTCCTCGGCAGCGACGTAGGCCGCGCCGCCGACGACAACGGCCAGCCCTTCGATGCGCAGACGGTGCGGCGCCTGGCGCACGACCTTGCCGCACAGGCCTACAAGAAGCCGGACCAGAGCCTGCCGGCCGAGCTCGCCAATATCGATTACGACGCCTACCGCAGCATCCGCTACCGTCCCGACAAGGCCTTGTGGCGCGGCGAGAGCCTGCCGTTCGAAGTGCAGTTTTTCCACCGCGGCTGGATCTTCAAGGACCGCGTGAAGGTCTTCGTCATCGACGGCGGCCGCGCCCGCGAGGTCGTCTATTCGCGCGACCTCTTCTCCTTCGACCGCGTCAAGCCGCCGCCCCCCGACGTCAATATCGGTTTCGCCGGCTTCCGCCTGCACGCACCGATCAACCGGCCGGATTATTACGACGAGGTGGGCGTCTTCCTCGGCGCCAGCTATTTCCGCGCCGTCGCCAAGGGCCAGGTCTACGGCATGTCCTCGCGCGGTCTCTCGATCAAGACCGCCGATCCGAAGGGCGAGGAATTTCCCGCGTTCACGACCTTCTGGATCGAGAAGCCGGCCAAGGGCACCAATTCCATCGTCGTGCACGCGCTGCTCGACTCGCCGAGCGCGGCGGCGGCCTACCGCTTCACCATCCGCCCCGGCGATGAGACGATCTACGACACCGAAGTGGCCCTCTATCCGCGCGCCGACATCGCTGAGTCCGGTATCGGCAGCGGCACCACGATGTTCCTGTTCGATTCCAACGACCGCGTCGGCATCGACGATTTCCGCCCGGCCGTTCACGATTCCGACGGCCTCGCAATGCGTAGCGGCCGCGACGAGGAAATCTGGCGGCCGCTGCACAATCCGCGCGAATTGCAGGTCAGCTATTTCGGCGACGTCAACCCGCGTGGCTTCGGCCTGATGCAGCGCGAGCGCGACTTCTTCGCCTACGACGACCTGGAATCGCATTTCGAAAAGCGGCCCTCGCTCTGGGTCGAGCCGATCGGCGACTGGGGCGAGGGCAATGTCGTGCTGGTCGAGATCCCGACCAAGGAGGAGATTCACGACAACATCGTCTCGTTCTGGCGGCCGAAAGACACGCTCAAGGCCAAGGGCGAATACAATTTCACCTACCGCCTGCACTGGGGCGGCGGACAGCGCAATCGCGGCCGTGTCGCCGAATTCGCCAAATTGAGCGTCGGCGCCGGGCGCGGCGGCACGCGGCTGTTCGTGCTCGAGGCGGTCGGCAAGGCGCTCGCCGCTGTCGATCCGAAGGCATTGCAGACGACCGTCACCGCCAGCAAGGGCACGATCCAGAACCTGGTGTTGCAGCCAAACCCCGAGACCGGCGGCATGCGCATCTCGTTCGAGCTCGATACCAAGAACGAGAACCTGATCGAGCTGCGCGGGCAGTTGAAGACGCAGGACAAGCCGGTCTCGGAGACCTGGCTCTACCGATGGACGCGCTGAGCCGCCGCATACGGGAGGCGCCGCGCGGCCTTGCAGCGCTGCCGCCGGAGGCGCCGCTCGCCATGCCGGAGCAGTCGCTGTGGGCGCGGCGCTCGCGCGTGTCCTCGCCGCGCACCGGCCCGCGCACCGTGCCGCTCAGGCGCTTCCTGGTGTTCGCCGCCTCGATCGCCATGACCGCAGCCGCCGCCTACGAGATGTACGAGGTGTTGAAGGTCGGCGGGCTGACGCTTCTGGAAACCGCGGTGCTGGTACTGTTCGTGGCGCTGTTTGCCTGGATCGCGCTGTCCTTCGTCTCTGCGCTGATCGGCTTCGCGGTCAGCCTCGCGGGCCCCGCCCGCACGCTCGGCATCGAGCCTGCCGCGCCGCTGCCGGAGCTGACAAGCCGCACGGCGCTCTTGCTGCCGACCTACAACGAGGACCCGCACCGCGTGCTGGCGCGATTGCAGGCGATCTACGAGTCCGTTCGCGAGACCGGCCGGCTTGCGCATTTCGACGTCTTCATCCTCAGCGACACCACCGACCCGACGATCTGGCTGGCGGAGGAGGAGGCCTACGTCCGCCTGCGCGAGGAAGCCTGCGCGCAAGGCCTCTACTACCGGCATCGCATCAAGAATATCGCGCGCAAGGCCGGCAATGTCGGCGAATGGGTGACGCGCTTCGGCGGCGCCTATGAGCACATGATCGTGCTCGACGCCGACAGCCTGATGGAGGGCTGCACCATCGTCCGCCTCGCCGCGGCGATGGAGCGGCATCCGAAGGTCGGCCTGATTCAAACCCTGCCGCAACTTCTCAACGGCAACACGTTGTTCGCGCGGCTGCAGCAGTTCGCCGGCCGCGTCTACGGTCCGCTGATCGCGCGCGGCATCGCCTGGTGGCACGGCGCCGAGGGCAATTACTGGGGCCACAACGCCATCATCCGCATCCGCGCCTTCGCCGATCACGCCGGCCTGCCGCTCCTGAAAGGCGGCAAGCCGTTCGGCGGCCACATCCTCAGCCACGACTTCATCGAGGCGGCTTTGATGCGCCGCGCGGGGTGGGGCGTGCACATGGCGCCCGACCTCGGCGGCTCGTACGAGGAATGCCCGCCGAGCTTGACCGACTACGCGATCCGCGACCGCCGCTGGTGCCAGGGCAACCTCCAGCACGCCGCGGTCGTGCCGGCGCGCGGTCTGCACTGGGTGTCGCGCCTGCATCTGTTGCAGGGCATCGGCTCCTACATCACCGCGCCGATGTGGCTCCTCTTTCTTCTGGTCGGCATCCTGATCTCGCTGCAATCCGAGTTCATCCCGCCCGACTATTTCCCGCGCGGCGCGACCTTGTTTCCGCAATGGCCGATGCAGGACCCGATCCGCGCGGCTTACGTGTTCGGCGGCACGATGGCGCTCTTGATCCTGCCCAAGCTGTTCGGCTGGGTGACGATGCTGGCGCGCCGCCGCGATCGTCGCGGCATGGGCGGCATGCTGCGAGGCTTTCTCAGCGTCATCATCGAGATCGTCATCTCGGCGCTGATCGCGCCGGTGATGATGCTGATGCAGTCGTGCGCGGTGATCGACATCCTGCTCGGCCGCGACGCCGGCTGGTCGGCGCAGCGCCGCGACGGCGGCGGCTTCGCGCGCGGCGAGTTCGCGCGCGCCTATGCCCTCCCGACCATGCTCGGCGCTGCGCTGGCCTTGAGCGCCTACGCCGTGTCGGCGCCGCTGCTGTTGTGGATGTCGCCGGTGGTTGCCGGCCTGTTGCTGGCGATCCCGATCGCGGCTTGGACGGCGCGTGCCTCGGTCGGGCGCGCGTTACGCGCCGCCGGCCTGCTGCTGACGCCGGAGGAACGCGAGCCGCCGCCGATCCTCGCGCGCGCCAATGCGCTCGCGGTGGCGCGGCCCGAACCGGCGGACGAACACCCGCTTGCGCGCCTCGCCGAAGACCGGGACCTGCGCGCGGCGCACGAGGCGATGCTTGAGGACGTGCCGGGCCGGCGCAAGGGCGACGTCGATGTGCATCTGGCGGTGGCGCTTTTGCGCATCGGGGATGCCGACAGCCGCGGCGAGGCGATTTCGTCGTTGTCGGCGCGTGAGGTGTTCGCGGTCATGACGAGCCGCGAGGCGCTGCGGCGTTTGTTCGACAGACCGGGGTAGGGCAGAGCGGTACAGCGTCACCGCGCTATCTGGCCCAAACGGGATGGGCGCCGGAACAAACAAACGATCTTGCGAGTTCCCGCATGTGGGGGACGCAAAATCGGTCCCCACTCGCCGCAGGCGGCGAGGCCGACCATTGATCAATCGAGACGTCATGAGCCGTATCTTATTGTCCCGACCCTGGAGCGACGACGACATCGCCAGCTTGCGCAAGCTGTGGGGCGAAGGCGTGCCTGTCCGCAAGCTCGCGCTGCGGTTCCGCCGTTCGCAGTCGGCCATCCGCGGCAAGGCGGTGCAACTCGGCCTTAAAAGGCCCGTTCAGCCGGTGCGGCCACCCGCTCAGGACGAACTGCGCGTTCACTGAGCTGGCGCCCGCTGCCAGCCCAACGCGGACCCATGTGTCACGTTCCGGACAGGAAGGCTGCCGCGCCCCTATTATTGCGTCCACGGCCCGACTATTGATGAGCGGAACGCTGGCGGCACGCGCCTGCTTGATCTTGAAGAGTGGGCGGAAAGTCCCGGTGATGCATGTCGACCCGGCGCACTTGATCGGTACATATGGATACGTCGCGGTGGGCGGCATCGTCGGCCTGGAAAGCCTCGGCGTCCCTCTGCCCGGCGAGACGACCCTGATCGCGGCCGCGACGTTCGCTGGCGCCACTCACCACCTCGACATCGGTCTTGTCATCCTCGCCGCGGCCGCCGGCGCGGTCGCCGGCGACACGGCCGGCTTCTGGATCGGCCGCGGCCTCGGCTGGCCGCTCCTGCACCGCTACGGCCCCCGCATCGGCCTGACTGAGCCGCGGCTCAAGCTCGGGCAATACCTGTTCCTGCGCCACGGCGGCAAGGTCGTGTTCTTCGCGCGCTTCATTGCCGCGATACGCGCCTTCGCGGCGCTGCTTGCCGGCGCCAACCGCATGAACTGGCACCGCTTCCTGGTCTTCAACACGCTCGGCGGCGTCATCTGGGCCGTCGCAATGGGCTTCGGCGCCTACCTGTTCGGCCATCAAATCCACAAATTCGCGGCGCCGATCGGCATCTGCCTGTTTGCCGCGGTCGTGGCGATCGCGATTGCCGGGTTTATCTTCGTGCGCCGCCACGAGCGCGCGCTCATCGCGGAAGCCGAACGCGCGCTGCCGGGGCCGGTGCGGCATCCGCCGCACGCGCGCTGAGCCTCATCCGCCGAGCAAGGCGGCCGTGTGATAGGTGACGAAGGCGGCGGCATAGGCGAGCGCCAGCATGTAGCCGAAGGTCACCGCCATCCACTTCCAGCTTCCGGTCTCGCGCCTGATCACCGCCAGCGTCGAGGCGCATTGCGGTGCGAAGATGTACCAGGCGAGCACCGCGAGCGCGGTCGCCAGCGACCAGTGCTGCGCCAGCGCCTGGCCGATCTGCGCCGCATTCTCCTTGCCGCCCTCGATGGCGTACACGGTGCCGAGCGCCGCGACCGCGACCTCGCGCGCCGCCATGCCGGGGATGAGAGCGACGTTGATCTGCCAGTTGAAGCCGATGGCACTGGTGATCGGCTCCATGGCGTGGCCGATCAGGGCGGCGAGGCTGTAGTCGATCGCGGGACCCGTGGCGCCAGCGGGCGGCCGCGGGAACGAGGCCAAAAACCAGATCAAGACCATCATCGAGAAGATGGTCGTGCCGGCGCGGTGCAGGAACATTCTGGCGCGGGTATAGACGCCCATCAGCACGCTGCGCGGCCGCGGTAACTTGTAGTCCGGCAGTTCGAGCATGAACGGCGGCGTCGGACTCTCGCGCCAGAACATGAACTTGGCGAGCGCCGAAACGCCGAGCGCGCTGACGATGCCGGCAGCGTAGAGGCCGAACATGACGACGCCCTGCAAACTGGCGAAGCCCCAGATGGTCCGGTCGGGGATGAAGGCGGAGATGATGAGCGTATAGACCGGAATGCGCACCGACCAGGTCATCAGCGGCGCGACAAGAATGGTGGTCAGGCGGTCGCGCGGATTGTCGATCACTCGCGTCGCCATGATGCCGGGGATGGCGCAGGCAAAGCTCGAGAGGAGGGGAATGAAGGCGCGGCCGTGCAGCCCGGCGCCGCCCATGATGCGGTCCATCAGGAAGGCCGCGCGCGCCATGTAGCCGAGATCTTCCAGCAGCAGGATGAAAAGGAACAGGATCAGGATCTGCGGCAGGAACACGATGACGCTGCCGACGCCGGAGATGACGCCGTTCTCGACGAAGCTCTGCAACAACCCGTCCGGCAGCATCGTGTGCGAGAACGCGCCGAGGGCGTCGAAGCCGGCGGTGATCAGGTCCATCAGAGGCTTTGCCCAGGTGAACACCGCCTGGAACATCACGAACAGGATCGCGAGCAATATGACGAGGCCGGCGACCGGATGCAGCAGCACCGCGTCGAGCCGGCTCGTGAGCGTATCGGGCGAGGCAGGGGTCTTCACCGCGGCGGCGATGATGCGGTCGGCCTCACGTTGCGCCGCGCGCAACTCGGCCGCGGCCGGCGCCTGCCACTGCGCGGGCGTGCTCGACGTCTCGCTCGTGGCGGCAAGCTCGTCGAGGCGGCGCATCAGGTCGTCGGTGCCGCCGCGCCGCACCGCCGCCGCGGTGATCGCCGGCACGCCGAGCTCGGCCGAGAGCCGGTCGAGGTCGATGTCGATGCCGCGCCGCCGCGCGATGTCGATCATGTTGAGCACGAGCAGCAGGGGGCGGCCGACGCGCTTCAATTCGAGCACCAGCCGCAGCGCCAGCCGGAGGTTGGTGGAGTCGGCGACGCATAGGAGCAGGTCGGGGGCCGCTTCGGCCTTGAAGCGGCCGAGCACGAAATCGCGCGTCACCTCTTCGTCGGGCGAGCGCGCGCGCAGCGAATAGGTGCCGGGCAGGTCGATCAGGTTGACGCTGCGGCCGCCGGGCGTGTGCAGCATGCCGCTCTTTCGCTCGACGGTGACGCCGGGATAGTTGGCGACTTTCTGGCGGCTGCCGGTCAGCGCGTTGAAGAGGGCGGTCTTACCGCTGTTCGGCGTGCCGATCAGCGCGAAGTGCAGCGGATCCGACTGGGCGACGACGCTCATCTCAGCTCACGAGAATCGCCATGGCCTCGCGGCGGCGGATGGCGACGGTGGCGTCGTTGACGCGCACGGCGATCGGGTCGCGCCCGAAAAGGCCCTCGTGCAGGATCTCGACCTCGGCGCCCTCGGTGAAGCCGAGTTCGAGCAGGCGCCGCTCCAGTTCGCCGGCTGGCAGGTCGGACGTGTCGCCGCCGACCGCGATGCCGGTGATGTGGCCTCGGAAGCCGCGGTGCGCCAGGCCCAGCGCCATTTGGACGACCTCGCTCATGGACGGTTCGAGAACACGCATCGCGTACGGTGTGTCTAGGTGAGAATAAGTGGCATTCCTTTGCGCTAAGACAAGTGGGCGGTCAAACAGAAAGTGCAATAAGATCAATACCTTGGAATAGCTACAAAGAGTGCACGCCCGGCCGGCGGCAGCGAATTCGGCGCGTCTTCAGCGCTTTAGCGGCTTGATCGGAACGGTCCTAATCTGCCGGTGGAACCGCGCGTCCGCGCGGTCAGCCATGCTTGAGCCGCACCAGCAGCTTGCCGCTGTTCTCGCCGCGATAGAGCGCGGCAATCGCGCCGGGGCACGCCTCGATGCCGTCGAGAATGTCTTCACGATAAGCGAGTTTGCCGGCGCGCACCCAGGCGGCCAGGCGCGCGACCGCTTCCTCGTAACGGTGGGCGTAATCGAAGATCAGCAGCCCGGACATGGTCGCGCGCTTGACCAGGATGTGGCGCTCGACGCGCGGGCCCATCGGCGGCGGATCCCAGCTCGCGACCGACGCGGTGCCGCAGATGACGATGCGCGCGCCGGTGGCGAGCCGCGTCATCACCGTGTCGCTGATCGCGCCGGCGGTGTTGTCGAAATAGACGTCGACGCCGTTCGGCGTCGCGGCCGCGATCCGGTCCTTGAAGTCTGGCGCCTTGTAGTCGATCGCCGCGTCGTAGCCGAATGTCTCTACACACGACTTGCACTTGGCCGCGCCGCCGGCGATGCCGACCGTGCGGCAGCCGAAAAGCTTCGCGATCTGCCCGACGGCGGAGCCGACCGCGCCGGCCGCGGTCGAGACTACGACCGTATCGCCGGGCTTCGGCCGGCCGAGATCGATGAGGCCGAAATAGGCGGTGATGCCGTTGAGGCCGAGCGCGCCGAGCGACAGCGACAGCGGCAGGTCCGTTTCCCGCACCTTGCGCGTGATCGCGGCCGGCTCGGCGACGGCGTAGTCCTGCCAGCCGAGCATGCCCATGACCTTGTCGCCCACGGCGTACTGAGGATGCTTCGAGGCGACGACCTCGCCGGCGGCGAAGGAGCGCATCACCTCGCCGATGCCGACCGGCGTCGAATAATTGGCGACCGCGCTGACCCAGCCGCGCATCGCAGGCTCGACCGAGAGGAAGTCGTTGCGAACCAGGATTTGCCCGTCGCGCAGATCCGGCACCGCGGACTGCCGGATGGCGAAGTTCTCAGCCTGCGGAATGCCGCCGGGGCGCGAGGCGAGACAGACCTGGGTGTTTTGCATGGGCGGGAGCGGCTGGTTCGGGGCGGGCGCGCAAGGTGCGGCAGCGACGGGCCGCCGTCAATGCGGGCCGCCGCGGACGGCTTTCGCGGAACGACGTCAATAGCTTCGGAGTTATCTCTTCGATCCATCATGCAGATCAGGAGGTAACACATGAAGCGGATCGTTATCGCCACCGCCGTGCTGGCGGCCGCCGCGTTCGGCTCGATCGGCGCCGCAAGCGCCCAGGGCGTCGTCGTCGGCGCCGGCCCGAGCGGCGTCTATGTCGGCACGGGCTACCATCATCATCGCCACTGGCGCCACGACTACGACTATGCGCGCTGCCGCACGGTTGTGACCACGCGCTGGCATCATGGCCATCGCGTGACGGTGCGCCGTCGTATCTGCGACTGACGTATCGGACGCCGAAATGAGAAAGGCGGGCCTTCGAGCCCGCCTTTTTTGTTGCCGGTCTGAATTGAAGAAGCCTACTCGCCGCTGGCGAGCACGGCGCGCACGGTCTCGTCAGGGCCGAAATCCTCGGCGCTGTTGACGTGCATGAGTTCGGCAAGGCGGGTGCGGGCGCGGTTGACGCGCGATTTGATGGTGCCGACGGCGCAGCCGCAGATGTTGGCCGCTTCCTCGTAGGAGAAGCCGGAAGCGCCGACCAAGATGAGGGCCTCGCGCTGGTCCTGCGGCAGCTGCGACAGAGCCTCGCGGAATTCACGATACTCGACCTGCCCGTATTGCTCGGGCTGCGATTTCAGCGTCTCGGCATAATGGCCGTCGCTGTCCTCGACCTCGCGCCGGCGCTTGCGATACTCCGAGCGGAAATGGTTGCGCAGGATCGTGAACAGCCAAGCGGACATGTTGGTGCCGGGCTGGAAGGAATCGATGTTGGCAAGGGCGCGCAGCAACGTCTCCTGCACGAGATCGTCGGCGCGGTCGACGTTGCCGCACAACGATATCGCAAAGGCGCGCAGGCTTGGCACCGCGCCAAGGATGGCTTTGCGGACTGACTCGTCCATTGCCATTAGTGCCCGTCCTTGCTGCCGTTGTTGTCGAGGCGGTCCAGCAGGTCGTTGAACCGGTCAGGAACGCCCTGGTTCACGACTTCGTCGTACATCGCACGCAACTGCTGTCCGAGCCGGGCTTGGACGTCGCGGCCGAGTTTGGCCGGCTTGTTCGTGGCCTTCTTGCGGGTCGCCGCGGCTTCCATCGCGTTCTCTTGTCCCACGGGCTTGCGCTCGTTCATTGGTTCTGACCCCAACCGCACCATTCACCGCACCAATCGATCGGCATCTGGTGACCCCCTCATGTGTGCTTTCAAAACCCATGACATGCCATATGGTTCCTGAGGCCCAAGGAACTTTTTGCGGGCGTCCACGTTGGTGCCGGCGAGAGGGTTTTCTCGGGGGAGGGGGCTGACCGTGGTCCCCTTAAGGCCCGTCAGCATTCGGGAGGGATTTTTGCCGACATCTCAAGCAGTTGCGCAGCATCTTCCGTATCTCCGCCGGTATGCGCGGGCGTTGTCGGGGAGCCAGACCTCGGGCGACGCCTACGTCGCCGCCACGTTGGAAGCGGTCATCCAGGACCCCAAGGTGCTCGAAGACGGCGCCTCGACCCGGATCGCGCTCTATAAGCTCTTCACCCGCATATGGAATTCGGTGGCGCTGAACGGCCGTCCGGCGGCCCCGGACGTCAACCAGCCGGTCGAGCGCCATCTGGCCCAGATTCCGCCGAAACCGCGCCAGGCCTTCCTGCTCATCGCGCTCGAGGGCCTGTCGGAAGACGATGCCGCCAAGGTGCTCGACGTCGATGTCCCGACCCTGCGCGACCTCGTCGAGGAATCCGGTCGCGAACTGGCCGCCGAGATCGCCACCGACGTGCTCATCATCGAGGACGAGACCTTCATCGCGCTCGATCTCGAAGGCCTGGTCGAAAGCCTCGGCCATCACGTGCTCGGCGTGGCGCGCACGCACAGCGAAGCGGTGGCGCTGGCCCGGCAGAAGCGCCCCGGCATCATTCTCGCCGATATTCAGCTCGCCGACGGTTCGTCCGGCCTCGATGCGGTCAACGAGATGCTGCGCACGTTCGAGGTGCCGGTGATCTTCATCACCGCTTATCCGGAGCGCTTCCTGACCGGCGAGCGGCCGGAGCCCGCCTTCCTCATCGCCAAGCCGTTCCAGCCGGCGACGGTGTCGGCGGTGCTTTCCCAGGCGCTGTTCTTCGAGCGGAATGCACGCCGCCGCGAGCGCCGCGCGAGCTGACGGCACCGACCGGCGGCGAAGCCACTCGCCGCTTTTTCACAAGCAGGCCGTGCCGGCAAGGCCGGAGGGGCGGGAGCGCGTGCAACGGATCGCCATTCAGGGCGTTAAGCCGTTCACGGGCAATATAAATCGGAGCCGCCCAAGCGTCGCTCGCAATTTGGGCGATGCCTCCGCCGCAACGACGGGTCCCGCCGGTGAGCGTGTTGATTCAGAAGTCGAATGCCGACAATGACGAGCGGGTCGAGACGGAGCAGCTGCGCCGCGAGAATGCGAAGCTGCGCGCCGACAACGAGCGCCTGCAACGCTACGAGACGGCGCTGCGCGGCTCGAGGGTCACCGTTTACACGCAGGACCGCGGGCTGCGTTACACCTCGCTGAGCAGTCCGATCCTCGGCCGCACCATCGACGACATCGTCGGCTGCACCGACGAGCAGATTTTCTCGGGCGCCGCCGGCGCGGCGCTCACCGCCCTCAAGCGCGAGGTGCTCGACAGCGGTCAGCCGCGGCGCGGCGAGATCGCCATCGACGACGTCGTCGGCAAGCGCTGGCACGACCTGCATGTCGAGCCGTTGCGCAACGGCGCGGGAGAGATCGTCGGCGTCAGCGGCGCCGCAGTCGACGTCACCGAGCGCAAGGAGGGCGAGGCGCATTTGCGCCTTCTGCTGCGCGAGCTGACGCACCGCTCCAAGAATCTTTTGGCCGTGATCCAGGCCATGGCGCGGCAGACGGCGCGCCATGCCGGCTCGATCGACGCGTTCCTCGGTCAGTTCGGAGCCCGTCTCCAGGCACTTGCCGCGTCTCACGACCTGCTGGTGCGCGAAAGCTGGTACGGCGCCGCGTTGCAGGAGCTCGTCCATTCTCAGCTCGCCGCCTATATCGACCGCGACCGCAACCAGATCGCGATCGAGGGGCCGGCGGTGGCCTTGAAGCCGGAGGCGGCGCAGAACCTCGGTCTGGCGCTGCACGAGCTTGCAGCCAATGCGGCGCGGTTCGGCGCGCTATCGGTTCCTGACGGCAAAGTGTCGATCGCCTGGCAACGCGTGCCGTCGGACGACGGCGAGGCGCTCACCCTCGACTGGCGCGAGGCGCTCGGGCCGCGCGTGCGCACGCGGCGCAAGAAGGGCTTCGGCAGCATGGTGATCGAGCGCAACCTGGCGCTGGCGCTCGAGGCCAAGGTCGACCTCGACTTCGATCCCGAAGGCCTGCACTGCCGGATCGCGATCCCGGCGAGCCAGATTCTGCCGCAACGGTGACCTTTTTCACCCTTTCGCGAGCGGCGGAACGGAATAAGGCCGCTGGCCGTTTGTGTGCTGCGCCCGCCATCCCCGCGGGCGGCCGGAGCCAGAATGCGCGGGTTCGTTCTCACAGTATCGGGTCTGATTGTCGGCCTTGCCGTTGGCATGGCGGCGTCGGAGTTCGATTGGGGTTTCGCCGTGCGCGCGCGTCCGGCGACCCCGGCCGGCAGCATGGTGCAGTGGGTCGACCGCACGCACAAAAGCGACAGGTTCGCCCCCGCCGTGACCCGCGTCGGCAAGGAGCCCGTCCCGGCGCAGGAGAAGATCATGGACGGCTGCGAGCCGGCGGCCAGCCCGCTCTCGACCTCCGCGCAGATCCCGGCCCGCTGCGCCGCCTGACCTTTGATCCAGATTAAACCGGCCCGTCGACGGCGGTAGTAGGGATTGGCTACGCTTGCCACGCCTTTTCCGACGGAGGTCTTTTATGCTTCGCATCCCGAGCGCTTTCGCCGCGGCGGCGCTGCTTGCCGCGGTCCTCACACCGGATGTCGCGTCCGCCCAGAGCGTGCGTCTCGGCGCGTTGAACTGCGACGTCGGTGGCGGCATCGGGCTGGTCATCACATCGAAGAAGGCGCTGCGCTGCGTGTTCACGCCCGACGGCGGCGGCACGATGGAGCCCTACAGCGGCTCGATCGAGAAATTCGGCCTCGACATCGGCGCGACCACGCGCGGACAGATGTTGTGGATCGTCTACGCGCCGACGCGCGGCGGCGGGCCCTTCGCGCTGGCCGGGCAATATGCAGGCGCCACCGCCGAGGCGACGATCGGTGCCGGCGCCGGCGCCAACGCGCTGATCGGCGGCTCGAACCGCACCATCACGTTGCAGCCGGTGTCGATCCAGGCGCAGGAAGGGCTCAACCTCGCGGTCGGCGTCGCCGGGCTGACCCTGCGCCCCGAGTAGGCAAGGCCAATTCCCAAACACGAACGGCCGCCCACGGGCGGCCGTTTCGATTTCCGGCGCGCGATCGCTCAGTCGAAGGTGAAGGCGTCGTGATAGGCGCCCTGCACCTGACCGCCGGGCACTGGGCCGCCGCCGGGCACGTGCACCATGTTGCCGATGACGGCGACGGTGGCGCCGTGCAGGCCGTGCCGCGGGATCGGCATCGGTGTGCCGGCTTCCCAGGTGTCGGTCTTCGGGTCGTAGAGTTCGTTGGTGCCGAACACGCGGCCGGTCGCCTCGCCGCCGAAGACGGCGATCTTGCCGCCGATGTAGACGCAGGAGGGCCCCGAGCGCGGCGTCGGCAGCGGCGCGCGGAACGACCAGCCATCGGTCTTGGGATCGTAGACGGCGTTCAGGCCGGTGTTGAAGTCGTAGGAGTCCATGCGCCCGGCGATGGCGTGGATTTTTCCGTCCACCACCGCCACGCCCATGTGGTCGCGCTGGCCGACGAAAGGCTGCGTCCCGGTCGAGCCGCGCATCGCGGCGCGATCCGAATATTTGTTGCTGTCGGGGTCGTAGACCTCATGCCATTCGACCGAGCGCACGTCGCGGCCGCCGAGCAAGTGAATCTTTCCGTCGAGCACGATGGCGGAGATCGCGCCGCGCGGGCGCGAGATCGGCGCGATCGGTGCCCACGTATCGGTTGCCGTGTCATAGACGAAGCACTTCGAATGCGGGCAGCGGTTCTGCTCGACGAAACCGCCGAAGGTGTAGATTTTCGACCCGATCGAGACGCCCGCCACATGGTTGCATGGGTGCGGGAAGGGCGCCTTCAGCGACCACGTCTTCGTCCTGGAGTCGTAGACCTGGTGGAAGGGCTGATCGACGCGATGCTTGGCGTAGCCGGCGATGATGTGGATCTTGCCCTGGCACTCGATGACGGCGTGCTCGCCGGTCGGGATCGGCAGCCGTGGCATCTCGACCCAGCGGCCGGGATTGGCCGCCTTCGGCGCGATGCTGGTCATGTGGCGCTGCTTCTCGACCGTCTTCGGGATGTCGGTGACGGTCTTGTCGTTCAGACCGAGAAACAGCGGAAGCTCTTCTGCCATGTTTGATCCTCAACCCTGAAAGCTCGGGACCGAATCCCGCAACAGTTTCTTCGTCAGTTCGACGCCTTCGCGCGCGACGTCGTAGGGCGAGCGCGCCCATTGCTCGGGATTGGGCGCCTCGTAGCTCAGGTAGCCGGTGTAGCCCTTCTCGTGGAGCAAACCCAGCATCTCCTTCCACTTCACGACGCCCTTGCCCGGCGGCAGGCGGTCGGTCGGCCGCCGCACGCCGGTAACCGGGTTCGGCGACAGGTCGCTGTACTGGAAGCAGAAGATCATGTCGGCGGGGACATTCTCGAAGCCGCGGCCGCCGGCGCCCGAGCGGGTGAAGTGATAGGCGTCGATCAGGTAGCCGCAATTCGGCCTATTCGCGCCTTCGATCAGCGTCGTCAGCACGGCGAGCGAGTTAAGCACGTCGTGCTGCGAGTTGAATTCGATGCCGAGCTTGAGGCCGTACTTGCCCGCGATGTCGCCGGCGCGCTTCAAATACTCGATCGCTTGCGGGATCGTGCCGTTCACCTGGCCGGGCGCGCTCATCAGCGTGTCGCAGCCGAGCGCCACCGCGTTCTCGCAGGATTCGCGGAATACCTTGAACAGCCGGTCGCTCTCCTCGCCCGTGGCGAACAGCCAGCCGTATTCGACGCCGAGCACGCCGCACTTGATGCCGCTCTTCTTGATGAGGTCGAGCACCTGGGCGTTGCTCATGCCGGCGTCGAAGCAGCGCTTGAAGTCGGTACGGCGCAATTCGACCGCGTCGTAGCCCGCCTCTCTCGCCGCGTCGAGCGCGGTGGCGAGCGGCGTCGTGTCGATCGTCCACATGTGCAGGGCGAGGCGCCCGAACTTTTCCGTCACGTCACGTCACTCCATCGTATTGCAGGATATAGAGCCCGGCGTTGGTGTCGCTGAGATACATCACGCCGTTGGTGTCGACATAGACGTCGCAGGACTGGACCACCTTGGCCGGGTTCGGCCGCTGGTCGACGATGCGCTCCGGCGGCGGCGGCACGAAATAGGCGACCTGCTTTGGCGCGTATGCGTCGCGGATGTCGTACACGCGCAGTCCAGCATTATGATAGGTGGCGAAGATCAGGTCCTCGCTCTGGAACGCGCCGGGCCGGTTCTCGTGCAGGTTATGCGGGCCGAACTTGGCGCCCTTGGCGCAGAAGTCCTCGTCGGTCGGCGTCGGCAGTGTCGCGATCGACACCGGGTTCGACGGCTCGCGCACGTCGATGACCCAGGTATAGGCAAGTCCGTTGGCGCAGTTCGAGGACGTCGCTTCGTCAGCGAGCACAAGGAGACTGCGCCCCGGCAACGGCAGCGGCGTGTGCGCGCCGCCGCCGAAGGGCGGCGAGTAGTTGCGGTGACTTAAAAGCTTCGGGTTCACCGGGTCGGAGAGATCGTGCATCGTGAAGCCGCCGTCGCGCCAGGCGGCGTAGCCGAGATTGCCGGCGCTGATGAGGTGATGCAGGGCCGTGCGCTTGCCGAAGGAGGCGGGCTTCTCCTCGCCGGCGGCGCGGTTCATGCCGGGCAGCCACCAGCGGCCGGCAAGCCGCGGCTTGGCCGGATCGCTCATGTCGACGATGGCGAGTGCGTGGTCGATGAAGCCCTCGAAATGCACCGACACATAGGCGTAGCGGCCGCCGGTCCACCACGAGCGGTGCGCGCCGAAGCCGGGCATGTGCAGGAAGCCGATCTCGCGTGGAGACGCCGGGTTCGACACGTCGAAGGCGCGCACGCCGGCGGCGAAGGGTTGCTCCGTCGTGACGGCGTCGATCAGCGACTTGCCGTAATAGTCGGCCTGCGAGGCGTATTGCTGCATGGCCCAGATGTTCGGGCCGTTGACCGCGAGGAGCACATCGCCGGCGATCTGGATGTGGTGCGAGCGGGTGTTCTTCGGCGCCGGCACGAAGGCGACCGTCTTCGGCTTTTTGGGGTCGCGCACGTCGATGACCGAAAAGCCGTCGGAGAACATGTGGCCGACGAAGACGTGACCCTTGTGCAGCATGACCTGGACGCCGTCCGGCCGGCCGCCCTGGTCGTCGCGCGCGAGAAGGCGGATGCCCTTGGCGGACACCGCCGGATCTTCGTGATCGCCCACGTGAGGGGTCCGTTGTGCGTGAAAGCGCGAAGCCCGGCGCGATATGGCGCCGGGCCTCCGATGGTTGCAAGAGCCGCGGTCAGCCGGTCGGCGGCGCGACTTCGTCGAGGCCCTTCTGGCGGGCCTCCGGGCCCATCTGCGTCACGCCGATGGCGGCGATGATGAGCAGCGTGGCGATGCAGGCGAACACGGCGGTGAGGCCCCATCCCTTCTGGATCCACGGGATGGCGATGAAGATGCCCGCCGTGGAGAGCCGCCCGACGCCCGCCGCCCAGCCGAAGCCGGATGCGCGCGCATTGGTCGGGAACACCTCCGAGGCGAAGATCTGCATCGAGTTGCCGGACACCTGGATGAAGAACACCATGATGAACCCGGCGATCAGCAGCTCGGTGTCGTTGCCGACATTGGCGAACACGATCGCCATGATGCCGGCGCCGATGAACGACAGCACGGCCGTGATCTTGCGGCCGTATTTATCGAGCGCGTACATCATGAAGAGGCTGGCGCACGGCACGGCGAGGTTCATGCCGAGCGTGAAGGTCAGCGACTTGGTGATGGTGAAGCCCTTGTCGTGCATGATGTTCGGCAGCCAGCCGCCGAGGCCGATGGCGACGCCGAAGAACGCCGAGAAGCAGATCATGCCGGCGATGACGCGTGTCGGGAACTGGCTGAACACCAGCCGGAACGGGTCACTCTTGGTGTCGCTCGCCGCGTCGGTGGCAAGCGGCTCGGTCGGCCGCTTGAGGCCCAGCCTCTCGAGCACGTCGAGGGCCTCGTTGCCGCGGCCGTGCGTCGCGAGGAAGCGCGGCGATTCCGGCAGCGCGAAGCGGAAGATCCACACCAGCAGCGCGCCGATGCCGATCACGATCCACACGCCGCGCCAGCCGATGATGTCGCGGAAGGCGAGCGTGAACAGGGTCGAGATCGGCCACACGCACGCGCCACCGACGAAGTGCACGAAGGCCAGAATGCGGCCGCGGATGCGCTTGGGCGAGTATTCGCCCGCGTAGGCGAAGGCCAATGGCTGCTCGCCACCGAGGCCAAGACCGGCGATGAAGCGGCAGGCGACCAGCATCCACACGGTCGACGACAGCGCGCCGAGGATGGTGAAGACGCCGAACAGCAGCAGGTTGAATTGATATACGGTCTTGCGGCCCCAGCGATCGCTGAACTCGCCTTGCGCGACGCCGCCGATGAACATGCCGAACACCGTGGCGCTGCCGATCCATGCGGCTTCAGCGGGCGTGGCGAACTTGCTGCCGATCATGTCGGGAATGAGCGCTCCGAGCACGATCAGGTCGATGACGTCGAAGAAGTAGCCGGCGGCGATGAGCGCGATCACCTTGTAGTGCAGATTTGACAGCTTCGCCTCATCCAAGGCGTTGCCGACATAGGCTTCGATTGTTTGAGCCACGGCGTTTCCCTATCCCCGTTTGTGGATTGTCGTTTTGGGATGAACCCCATCGCCAAGGATGATCCACAATTCTGCACTTTGCCAGAGGTTTGCAGGGGTGCAGCGGCCAAGGTGTTGATGACTCAGCGCGCCTTTCCTTTTGTGAAATGGACAGTAGTGTTGACTTTATCGGAGTGCGATGGATCGGAGTTTCACTCACCGGAATGTTGCAACGCGTCAAAGACGATAAACGCGTTGCGCGTTGTCGTGGAATAATTGCAACTGTTCCGCGACCGGCCGGTCCGCGACGGCGGCGAAGAAGCCGCCATAGATCGTCTCGAACGGCCCTGCGAGGCGGTCGACCGGGTAATTGCTGGCGAACATGCAGCGATCGGCGCCGAAGATCGCGATCGTATCGCGGATGACCGGCCCGTTGGCCTCCGCGGTCCACGGCTCGCCGCGCCGCCCGAGTCCGGAAATTTTAATGAAGACATTCTGTTGCGCGGCGACCTTCGCCAAAGCGTTGCGCCAGCCGGCAAGTCCGTCGGCGCTGCGGTCGGCCGGCAGGCCGGTGTGATTGATGATGAGTGCGGTGCGGGGAAAATCACGCGCGAGTTCGGCCGCAGCGTCGAGATGCCACCACGGCGTCTGCAGGTCGTAGGAGAATCCGTGCTGTCCCATGAGCGCGTAGCCCGCGCGCCAGCGCGGGTCGTCCATCGATCCGGGCGGGCCGCGCCGCGCATCGCGCGGATCGTTCACGGCTTTTGGCTTGTGTCGGATGCCGCGCACGAGCGGGCTCGCCGCATGGCCGGCGAGCACTTCGGCGATGTCGACGCGGTCGAACTCGGCATGACCGATGCACGCGCTCGGCAGGCCATGGTCGCGTTGCACCGTCTCGATCCAGCGCGTCTCGGCGACCGGATCGGCGCGGTCCCACTCCGCCTCCATGTGAACCGTTTTCACGATTCGAAAGCCGGCGGTGTCGCGCCGGTAGTCGGCCGGCAGGTAGCTGCGCCGCAGCGCCGCATAATCGCCGTAGCGGAACGGTTTCGGCTCGGGATCGCACAGCCAGGGGTAATAGTTGCGGCCGAGATCCCAGAAATGCTGGTGGGGATCGATGATCGGGATGTCGGGACGTGGCGTCTCGGTCGTCGTCATTGCGCGGGTCCATCGGCTAGGCTGGCCGCGAGCCTAGCAACGGAACGGCGCGGCGCGGAACGGGGAGTTCAGGACAGTGAGCACGGTGGGATTTGTCGGTCTCGGCCTGATGGGCGAGGGCTTCACGCGGCGGTTGGTCGAGAAGGGCCATCGCGTCGTCGGTTTCGACATCGACGCGGCCAGGGTGACGGCCGCGGCCGGATGGGGTGTGACGCCGGCGAAGAGCGCCGCCGAGGTCGCCGAGGCCGCCGACATTGCGCTCGTCTGCGTCATCAACACCGCCGCGGTCGAGGACGCCACGACCGGCCCGCGCGGTTTCACCGCCGCCCGCGACATCAAGGGCAA
>Ga0134125_10001832_pt1 | contig 25686 bp, 20 predicted proteins | sample KB31751_FD_96464 | JGI IMG/M metagenome (GOLD analysis project Ga0134125, IMG submission 96464) | Terrestrial soil microbial communities with excess Nitrogen fertilizer from Kellogg Biological Station, Michigan, USA - KB3-175-1 | ecosystem: Environmental > Terrestrial > Soil > Unclassified ...
GACACTGTGAACGTCGCGGCCGGCACGTATGCCGAGAACGTCACCATCGGCATTCCGTTGACCCTGGCCGGGGGAACGGGAACGGCCGCCGATGTCCAGATCGCGCCGACCAGCGGCAACGCCGTCACCATCACGGCCAACGGCAATGTCACCATTAGCGGCGTGGAAGCGACTGGCGCCACGAACGGGATCGTCGGCAGCAATCTTCCCGCACTGACATTAACCAACGTGGCGGCGACCGATAACACGGGAGTCGGGTTCTCGCTTGCCGGCCTGAACAAGGGCGCCATCACCCTTTCTGGAATCGCTGCGACCGGCAACGGCGGCGCCGGTCTCGAAGTCAGCGGCTTCAACATCGTCAACCTGACCGCCCCGACGATCACCGGCAACGGCGCCAACTCGTCGATCGGCGCCGCGACGCTGAACTTTACCTCGACGGCCGGTTCCACCCCGACCACCGTCACGGCCTCGGGAACCGCGTTGACTTCCGGACCCACCGGAGGAGCCGCCAACGACACCATCGACCTCTCGGGATTGAGCCAGGTTAACCTGACCGGCGGCAGCGGCATTGACACGTTCAAGATCACCCCAGCCGCGAGCGTCGCGTTCGCTGTGACGGGCGGCACGCCGGCCGGCGGAGCCAACGGCGACGTCCTCGACCTCACCGGAGCGACGATCAGCCACGTGAACAACACGCCATCGGCCGCCGGCTTCAGCGGCACCGCCGAATCCACCGGCAACGGCGACGTCGACTTCTCACAGATCGAGAACTTCCTCCCCGGCGCCACCATCAGCGGCACTGTCTTCAGCGACACCGACGGCAACGGCACGCAAGACACCGGCGAACGCGGCCTGAGCAATCAGACTGTGACCATCACGGATGGCGTGAACACATTCACGACGACCACCGACGCGAGTGGGGCCTTCTCGTTCACCGGGCTTGCGCCGGGTTCCTACACCGTGGCCGTGGCTACGCCGAACGGGGCGACTGCCACGGCGACGCCATCGGCAATCGATGCCGCTCTCGGTTCCAGCAACCCGCTGCAGAACGTCGGCTTCCAGTTCTCGCCGGCCACCGCGGGAACCAGCACCGTCACCGGCGTGGTCTTCAACGACATCGATTCGAATGGAACGCAGGGTGCCGGCGAGGCCGGCGTCAACGGCGTGGTCGTCTTCCTCGATCTCAATGGCGACGGGCGGCTCGACAACGGCGAGCCTTCCACCACGACCGCGACGGTGGGCGGCGTGGCCGGTTCCTTCGCGCTCACCTCCACCGCGGTCGGAACCATCGCGACGGTCCGCACCGTTCCGAAGACCGGTTTGTCGGTGATCAGTGCGCCGACAGTGACGCTCGCCGACAACGGCACGGAAACGGTCAACCTCGGCGTCTCCGTCGCCGCGACGATTCCGCCGCAACTGCCGCTCGTTGGGCAAACCGGCGTCGGCATCGTCACCAATGGCGCCGCCAGCGTGAACGTGTACGACGCCACGGGAACGTTGGCCTACTCGATCCCGATCGCGGGCAGTTTCCCAGGCGGCCTCCGCGTCGCCATGGGCGATGTCACCGGCGACGGCATCCCCGATGTCATCGTCGGCACTGGTCCCGGCGTCCAGGCCTCGATCATGGTCTTCGACGGGGTCAGCCACAACCAGATCTTCCAGAACAACCCGTTCGAGACGTTCACCGGCGGCGTGTTCCTCACCACGGGCGACATCACTGGGGACGGCCTGGCCGACATCGTGGCGACGCCGGACCAGGGCGGCGGCCCGCGCGTCGTGGTGATCCGCGGCGGCGACTTCCACACGACCATGAGCTTCTTCGGTATCGCCGACCCGAACTTCCGCGGCGGGGCCCGGGCCGCGATCGGCGACATGAACGCCGACGGCTTCGCCGATCTGATCGTCGCGGCCGGGTTCAGCGGCGGCCCGCGCGTCTCCCTCTACGATGGCGCCGCGCTGGCCACCGGCCAAATCCACAACCTCATCAACGACTTCTTCGTCTTCCCGGACGTGCTGCGGAACGGCGTCTTCGTCGCGGCGGGGGATGTGAACGGCGACGGCTTCGACGATCTGATCGTCGGCGCCGGCCCCGGCGGCGGGCCGCAGGTAATGGTGCTCTCCGGCCAGGTGCTGCTCAACCAGGGCATCGCGGCGGCCCTGGCCGCTCCGCTGCACAACTTCTTCGGCGGCAACCCAGCCAACCGCAACGGCATCCACGTGGCCGTCAAGGATTTGAACGGCGACGGTCTGGCCGACATCGTGACCGGCGACGGCAACAGCGGCCAGGTCACGGGCTACATCGGCCTGGATGCCTCGCAGCACTATCAGTTCTCGGTCGATAGCGACAACAGCGCCATCGACGGCATCTTTGTCGGCTAGCCGTCAACTCCGGTCGCTGATACTTCCGGGCGAGCCGGAAGCGCCAGCGACCGGAGTTCGCTTACTTCGGTGGAATCGAAGCAATCAGTTCCGAAAAGCGATTGAGCACGCCGCAGAGCACCGCGGGGTCGACCGGCTTGACGAGGTGCAAGTGAATGCCCGCTTCGCCGCCGCGACGGACGTGTCCTTCCTGGCCTTCCGTCGTCACGGCAATGAAGAAGGGGCAAATCCGCGTCGAATCGTCGCGAACCCGGCGAACCAGTTCGCAACCGTCCATATCGGGAAGGGCGAGTTCGAGGAGGATCACGTCGCAATCGCGCCACGATTGCAGAGCTTCCTGGCCGCTCCGCACCGTGATTGCCGAATGTCCCCAGACGCGCATCAATTCGGCCAACGACTGGGCCGCATCCTGGAAGTCGTCGACGATCAGCGTCCGCAGCGACTTGGACCGGCGGCGGCGGTTCGTGGGCGATCCACTGTTCATCCGGCTTGGCTCGTTTGCCTTTTTGGCAGGACTCCTTTCCCAGTCGAAAAACTTCGGCTGAATCCGTTCGGCCTTGGAGGGCCGAGGGTCGCGCATGTGCATTCCTCGCAAGCTTTCTCGGGCACTTTCATTTCGGGTGGGTATCTACATGGTCGGAGGTTTGGCGGGAGTCGTCTGTCGGTAGAATCGGCAATCCGTTCGTCCGATGGTTTGGATGTGAGCTCGCCAGTCGGGTAGTCGCACCCGCCCGCGAGCCAGCACGGAGCACTGGTTCAAACGTTGTGGCTACGATCGCTGGAATGCCTACACTTCTGGAACTTTGAGTAAAAAATCGTCGGGCACAGCCCGACCTACAAAACTTCTGGAACTTTGAGTAAAAAATCGTCGGGCACAGCCCGACCTACAAAACCGCCTTGTAGGTCGGGCTGTGCCCGACTCCCGCTTGGTACGGCCCCAGAATGTGGGCACGCCTACTCTTCCTCGGCTGGCACCAGGTACAGGTGGCAGAGCTTCGGGAAGCGTTTCTTCATCTCCGCGTCGTCTTCGAAATCCCAATCGATCCCTTCCGGCGGGGGCGGCGGCAAGTCGCGTTCGGCGCGGTCGAGCCGGTCGTAGAAATCGCTCGAACCGGTTTTGGCTTCGTAAACGCGGAGGGCCGCGACATCGAGGCCGAAGCCATCGACGGGGTCGCCATCGAGGATGTCGGCGAGCGAATCGGGATGCTTGAGGGCGGCTTCGTAGGCGTGGCGGCCGCGGCCCACGAGCCAGGCCCGGAAAGCGTGGAAGCCGTCGTCCGAGCAACCGCCATCGATCAGGTAGGCCGCTCCCCACAGGTCGATCAGGTTCGCGGCCGCCATCGCCTCATCGAAGCGGACCTGAAATTCGACGACCTCGAACCACTTGAGGCGATCGAGTTCCTCCTTCATCGCTTCGAAGTGATCCGGCCCATCGGGACGGTAAGACGCGTCGACGATCTTCCAGAATTGTTTCCACTCCATGAGGCACCTCATGGTCATTGATCGTTCTTATAATAAATCCGCATTCCGAATTCCACATTCCGAAATCCGGCGTCGCCATTCCCCGTTAATATACTTGAAGTAGCTTCTTGTCACGCGAAATCGGTTTTTCTCCATGCCTGCCACCTTGCTTGCCGAACCGCCGCTGCGGCCGTCGCACGAGTCTTTTCACGTCGAACGGATATTGAAGGCCGTCGATGCGAACGAGCCGCGCGGGCACAAGGTGATCGCCGTTCTACCGGCGTACAACGCACAGACGACGCTGGCCGCAACGCTCGCCGACTTCCCACCCGGATGCGTCGACGACATCCTGCTCGTGGACGATGGCAGCCGCGACGACACCGTCAAGATCGCCCGCGACATGGGGCTCTCCGTCATCGCTCACGACAAGAACACCGGCTACGGCGGCAACCAGAAGACGTGCTATCGCTATTGCCTGGAGCAAGGCGCCGACGTGATCGTGATGATCCATCCAGATTACCAGTACGATGCCCGCGTGATTCCACATGCCGTCGGCATCGTCGAACTCGGCATCTGCGACGTGGTGCTCGGCAACCGCGTCCGCGGCCGCAAGGAAACCCTCCGCTGCGGCATGCCGTGGTGGAAGTACGTCAGCAATCGCGGCCTCACCGCCTTCGAAAATCTGATGCTCGGCCAGAACCTCGGCGAGTTCCACAGCGGCTTCCGCGTCTATCGCCGCAGCGTCCTCGAAACGATTCCCTTCGAGCGCAATTCGGACGATTTCGTCTTCGACACGCAATTCCTGGTTCAGGCCGTGCACTTCGGCTTCCGCATCGGCGACGTGCCGGTGCCGGTCCGCTATTTTGACGAGGCGAGCCAGATTAACTTCCGCCGCAGCACCAAATACGGCCTGCAAACGCTGACCACCGTCGGCAAGTACTGGATGAACCGGATTGGGGTGTGGAAGAGCCCACTGTTCAAATCGAAGTGACCATCCAGTCGCTGATTTCGATGTCGGGCACAGCCCGACCTACGGGGGTGCTCTTGTAGGTCGGGCTGTGCCCGACGATCTTTTCCTCCATGAAACGCTGAGACATTCTCAAATCGTCGTTTTCCGGCGGTCGCTGATTTTCTATTTGTAGTCGTACCTCTCCGCGCCAGACATGGAGCAGTCATGCGGGTTCATTGGGTGACGGCGGCGCTATTGATCGTCGAGGGAAGTTGGCTGGCGACCCAGGAGCCGACGAGTACGCGCCGAGATAACATTCCCATTTACGGCGAGGCAACCACCTCTCTTACCCTCTCCCCGCTGGGGAGAGGGTGGTTTGCGAGCGCAGCGAGCAAACCGGGTGAGGGGCTCAATCCGCGGAGCAAGACCCCTCACCCGCGACCTCGCTTGCGCGAGATCGCGGCCTCTCCCCAACGGGGAGAGGCGGGGGCTGGTTGGTTTTCTCTCATGCCTTCCCGGATTGTCGCCAAACCGTCCGGTGGATTGCGCTTCGAGGTAACCATCGATCCGAAGCAGGTCGGCGACAGGCCCCCTTCGGGCCGCGTGCTCGTCGGCATCGCCAAAAAGGGAATGCGGCCGGACTTCACCAACTACAAGCCGCCGGTGCTGCCGATCCTCGGCGCCGATGCCGAGGCATTCACCGCGGACAAGACCATCGTCCTCGATGACGCGTCGGATCACTTCCCGAGTGGGCCGCTCAACGATCTGCCGGCCGGCGAATACTCCGTTCAAGCGGTCTTCCTCACCAATCCGGACATCAACCTGCCGGACGCTCCCGGCAACCGCTTCAGCGAACCGATGCTGGTGAAGCTCGACCCAGCCGCCGGGACCACCGTTCGCCTTGCTCTGAACGCCGCTCATGAAGAGACGATCCCGAAAGAGACCGCGACGCACAAGTATCTAAAAATCCCTTCGAAGTTGCTCTCCGATTTTTACGGCCGGCCGGTGGGCTACCGCGTCGGCGTGGTGCTGCCGCCGAACTTCGCCAAGGAACCGAACAAGCAATACGCCCTCCTCGTGGACATCGGCGGCTTCGGCACCCGCTACTTTCACGCCCAGGAAATGCTGCCCGACCCGCGCTTCGTGCAGATCGTTCCGGATGGCGCCGGCCCGCTTGGCGACCCTTACCAGGTCAACTCCGCGAACAACGGCCCCTACGGCGATGCACTTATCCAGGAAGTGATCCCCTACATCGAAAAGAGCTACCGATGCCTTGGAACGCCGAAGGCCCGTTTCACTTGCGGCATCAGCACCGGCGGCTGGGTGTCGCTGGCGTTGCAAATCTTCTACCCGGACTTCTTCAACGGCTGCTGGTCGCAATGCCCGGATTCCGTCACCTTCGAGCGCTTCGAGCTGATCGATCTCTACAAAGATGCGAACGCCTTCGTGAACAGTTATGGCTTCGAGCGGCCGAGCACGCGCACCGACGATGGCGACGTGATCTCCACCGTGCGGCACGAGTTGTCGCTGGAGCGAGTGCTGGGCCGCGGCGGCCGCTGGGAACTCTCCGGCCGCGACTGGTGCTGCTGGAACGCGGTGTTCGGCCCACGCGGCCAGGATGGCCGCCCCGTGCCGGTGTGGAACGGCAAGACCGGCGCCATCGACAAGGGGGTCGCCGAGCAGTGGCGGAAGTACGACTTGAAGCTGGTGCTCGAGCAGAACTGGAAATCGCTGGGGCCGAAGTTGGCCGGCGGCAAGATCCACATTTGGGTCGGCGAATCGGACGATTACTTTTTGAACGCCGCGGTGCATCGCCTGAAGAACGCGGCGGCGAAGTTTAAGAACCCGCGCTTCGACGGCGAGATTACAATCGAGCTCGGCAAGCCGCACGATTACGGCGGCTGGACGCGCTCGCAAATGCTCGACGCCATGGCGAAGCGCTTAAAATAACTGGGCGAGCGGGGGGCGTGAGCCCCCTGATTCTTGCCTTGTTGCGATGAAGAATCAGGGGCCTCACGGCCCCCGCTCGCCCGGAATTTGCATCATGGCGACACCGCACGCACTGGTCCTTCGGGCGCCGGGCACGAACTGCGATCACGAAGTGCAGGCCGCCTTCGAAATGGTCGGCGGCCGGGCCACCCGCTGCCACTTGAACGCCCTGCGCGACAACCCGCGCATGCTCCGCGATTACCAAATCCTCGTGCTCCCCGGCGGCTTCTCCTATGGCGACGACATCGCCGCCGGCAAGGTCCAGGCCATCGCCATGCAGCACTTCCTGACCGATGCCCTCCGCCAGTTTCGCGACGACGAGAAGTTGATCCTCGGCATCTGCAACGGCTTTCAGGCGCTCTTGAAGGCCGGGCTCCTGGTGCCGCCGGATGAAGACGGCCCGCTGGCCACGCTCACGGCCAACGATTCCGGCCACTACGAAGATCGCTGGATCACCATGAAGGCGATCCCGGGCAAATGCCCGTTCCTGAAAGGAATCGATCGCTTGCATGCTCCCGTCGGCCACGGTGAAGGGAAGTTCGTTTGCCGCAAGGAGTGGATTGCCCAGGGCCTCGCGCAGGCCGGGCAAGTGGTTCTCCGCTACGTGGATGCCAACGGCAACTGCGGCGGCTACCCGGTGAATCCCAACGGTTCGCAAGACAATATCGCGGGCATCTGCGACGCGACCGGCCGCGCCCTCGGCCTCATGCCGCACCCCGATCGGCACCTTTTCCCGACGCAGCACCCGCACTGGACACGGATCGGCCTGGCCGAGGAAGGCGAAGGGCTACGACTCTTCCGCAATGCCGTCGAATTCTTCCAAAAATAAGCGGCCGATTCAAACAATCACGGCGTCGTCGGCGAGCCAGCCTTGTTTGACGGCGAACTTCACGATGTCGATGCGGCTGCGAATCCCGAGCTTCTCCATCGAACGCGCCTTGTAGGTCTCCACGGTTTTCACGCTGAGTTGCAATCGGGCGGCGATTTGCTTGTTGCTGTAGCCGCGGGCGATGCACATCATCACTTCCGCCTCGCGGTCGCTTAACTCCGGATGCTGTACGTGTCCATCGTCGTTCGGGTGAGAAAGACCGTTGACCAGGCTTCCGGCGACACTGGAATCGAGGTAAGTGCCGCCGCCGGCGACCGTGCGGATCGCTTGCACCAGTTCGCTCGTCGCGGCGCGCTTGAGCACGTAACCGCTGGCGCCAGCCTCCAGCATCTTGCGCACGTAAGCGGGGTTCTCGTGGACTGTCAGCGCTAGTATCTTCAAGCTCGGGTGAAGCGCCCGCAGTTTGGCCGCCAATTCGATGCCGCTGAGTTCCGGCATGCTGACGTCCAGCACGGCCACGTCGGGATTGTGGGCCGCGACGAGTGCGAGCGCTTCGGCGCTCGTCGCGGCTTCCCCGACCACGCTCATTCCCTCTTGCGAGTGGATTAGCGCCTTGAGCCCTTCACGCACCACGGCATGGTCGTCGGCGAGAACGACGCGAATCATGGCTGTAGTTCCTGGGGCGAGTTGCGAAGTCTTTAACCGCAGTATTATTCGTAGTATTATTCGGGACCGGCGCTATTTCTGTCGGGATTATACCCGACAAAGGGATGTAACGTAGGTCGTGCTGTGCCCGACATCGCGTCAGGGATTGCCAACGATTTTTGCAGTCGAAGATCGTCGGGCACAGCCTGACCTACAAAGAGTGCGTTTCAGAATTGCCCCCCACCCGCCATCTCGCTTTGCTCGATGGCGACCTCCCCCACAAGGGGGGAGGTGAAAGAGCCTGGTTTGATATACCTCCCCCCTTGTGGGGGAGGTCGTCGCATCGCGCAAGCGATGCGACGGGTGGGGGTGAGTTTGATTTTGAAACGCACTCTAAACTCGCTCGAAGGTCGTGGCTGTGCCCGACATCGCCTCAGGGATTGCCAACGATTTTTGCAGTCGAAGATCGTCGGGCACAGCCCAATGGCGGCCCTGTAGGTCGGGCTGTGCCCGACGGCGACTTGTAAGTGCTCAAAGAATCGTTGGGGCATCCCGGTCGTCGCAATCGGTCGTCAAAAAAATCGCGGCAGATAGGATTCCCTTCAAGGAACGAAACTTGCCAGCGCCTTCTTTCCCCGGTGAGGCATGCCGCCAGTCCCCATTGAGACCGAGCCGCTAGCGGACGAACCGGGCTCCCTGCCGTTTCTCGTGGTCGGCGTCGGCGCCTCGGCCGGCGGCCTGGAAGCCCACACCGAGTTGATCGAGTCGCTTCCCGAGAAACCGGGGCTCGCGCTGCTCGTCGTCAGCCACCTCGTTCCCGATCAAAAGAGCCACTTGACCGAGATTCTCTCGCGGATTTCGAAGCTTCCGGTGCACGAAGTGACCGAAGGGATGAAGGTCGACATCAACAATGTCTACGTGATTCCTCCGGGGACGGCGATGGCCTTGATGGACGGCCACATGACGCTGACGCCGCGTCCGCCGCGCACCATTCTGCACATGCCGATCGATCACCTGTTCCGTTCGCTGGCGGCAATCCAGAAGAGCCGGGCCGCCGCCGTGGTCCTCTCCGGCAACGGCAGCGACGGCGTGATCGCGCTGCAAGCGATCAAGGCCGCCGGCGGCGTCACCTTCGCGCAAGACGAGCAATCGGCCAAGCATCCCGGTATGCCCCGCGCCGCCGCCCTCGACGGCAACATCGACCACATCCTCCGCCCCCGCGACATCGCCCGCGAACTCCAACGCATCGCCCAGCACCCCTACGCACAGAACGAGGACGGCAGCGTCACGGCCGCCTTCAGCAACGACCCGATAGTGGAAATCATCGACCTGCTCCGCAATCGCACCGGCGTCGATTTCACGCACTACAAGCAGACGACGATTCGCCGCCGCATTCTCCGCCGCATGGCCCTGCGCAACCTCCAGTCGCCCGCCGAATACCTGGTGGTTCTGCGCGGCGACGCCACCGAAATCCAGCAACTTTATCAAGACTTCCTGATCCGCGTCACGCAGTTCTTCCGCGACCACGAATCGTTCGAAGCGCTCAAGGAACGGGTCTTCCCGGCGCTGTTGCAGAACCGCACCGCGGATGCGGCAGTCCGCATCTGGGTGGCAGGTTGCGCCACCGGCGAAGAGGCCTACTCGCTGGCCATGTGCTTGTTGGAATACCTGGACACTCGCCCCGAACCGGTCGCGATCAAAATCCTGGCCACCGACCTGAACGAAACCGCCCTGGAGAAAGCCCGCACCGGCATTTACCTCGACAATATCGAAATCGACGTTTCCCCGGACCGCCTCCGCCGCTTCTTCGTCCGCAGCGATGGCCACTATCAAATCAGCAAGGCGGTTCGCGAACTGTGCGTCTTCTCCCGGCACAACATGGCGACCGACCCGCCGTTTAGCCGCATCGACCTACTCAGTTGCCGCAACGTGCTGATTTACATGGATGCAGCGCTGCAGAAGCGGGTGATGCCCCTCCTGCACTACGCGCTGAACCCGCGGGGCATCCTCTTTCTCGGTTCCTCGGAGAACGTCGGCGGGTCGTCCGATCTGTTCGACGTGATCGACGCGAAGCATCGGTTGTTCGCGCGCAATTCGGCAGCCAGTGCCCCGCTCGACTTCAACGCCAACGCCTCGAATGAAGGGCGGCCTCGACTGCTCGGCCGCGAGGACGGCCAGCCGCTCTGGACCGCGCTCGACGTTCAGAAAGAAGCCGATCGCGTGCTCTTGAGCCGCTTCGCGCCGGTCGGCGTGGTCGTCGACGAAGCGATGATCGTGCTTCAGTTCCGCGGCCGCACCTCGGCGTATTTGGAACCCGCCCCCGGCATGGCCACGCTCGATCTGTTCCGCATGTTGCGCGAAGGGTTGCTCGCCGAGGTTCGCGCCGCCACCAACCAGGCCCGGGTCGAGAATACCATCGTCGCCCGCGACGGGGTCCAGTTGTCCGACGGGGGAACCAACCGGTTGCTGAGGATCGAGGTGATTCCCATCAAGGTGCCCCCTTCCGGCGTGCGGTTCTTCCTGGTGCTCTTCCAGGACATGCTCGAGGCGGATCGCATCCCGGCGCAACCGGCCGAAATTCAGCCTGCGTCGAGCGATCAGAAGGTCGGGCAACTGCAGCAGGAAATCGGCGCCCTTCGCGAATACCTGCAATCCGTCATCGAGGAACAGGAAAGCACCAACGAGGAACTGAAGAGCGCCAACGAGGAAATCCTTTCCGCGAACGAGGAGTTGCAGAGCACCAACGAGGAACTGCAAACGGCGAAGGAAGAAGCGCAATCCGCCAACGAAGAACTGGCGACAGTCAACGAGGAACTGCGGCATCGCAATGCCGAGCTGGCCCGCGTCAACAACGACCTGATCAATCTCTTGAGCGGCGTGAACATCCCGATCGTCATGGTGAGCCGCGATCTGCGCATTCGGCGCTTCACGCCGCTGGCGGAGAAGGCCTTCAACCTGATTCCGACGGATGTGGGCCGGCCGATCAGCGATATGAAGCCGAACCTCCAGCTCGACGATTTGCCCGGCATGATCGTCAAGGTGATCGACAGCCTCACGCCGTTCGAGGGCGAGGTGCACGACGTCAACAAGCACTGGTATTCGCTGCGGATTCGGCCTTATGTGACATTGGACAACAAAATCGACGGCGCCTCGATCGTGCTGGTGGACATCGATTCGATCCGCCGCGGTTCGGAGAAGTAAAGCGCCGGCGAGCCGAGATTGCAGAGTTAGCGATTGTCGTAGAAGGGACGGTCTACCGCCAACCAGCCCCCGCCTCTCCCCGTTGGGGAGAGGCCGCAATCTCGCGGCAGCGAGATTGCGGGTGAGGGGTCTTGTTCTGCGGATGCGGCCCCTCACCCGGTTTGCTCGCTGCGCTCGCAAACCACCCTCTCCCCAACGGGGAGAGGGTCAGACAGGCTCTCGACCTTGATGTTATTGCTTCTCTGATCGTCAGTAACGCCCCGGAGTCATCACGGCATAACGATTGGAGCGCCCGGTTGCACCGGAACCGCGGCGCCGCCCGCAGGCTGCCGGAACTTCGACATGTCGTGACGCCGGATCGCGATGCCGTTGTTGTTCTGTCCCGGGCCCATCGTGTACACTCCCATTTGCCCGGTCGTCGTTTCCGACAGATACAATGCCGACTGCCCTTGCGTGATGTAGCCCGTGACCATCATGAAATGAACGTCTTGCTTCGGGGCGATGTTGAATTCGGATTGCAGATCGACTTCGGCCCAGCCGACGATTTTGCCCTGCGAGCGGTCGATGACGGTGCCGAGCAGCTTGCCGGATTTGTAATCGAGGAGCCAGACGCCGTCGGTCTGGATGCGCGGGCTCACGGAGACAGCGCCGGTGGCCACGATGGAATCCTGGTAGCGATCGGCGGCGGCGGCGCCGACGGGCCGCGGCTGCCCCAGGTAGAACATCGCGGCCACGACGCCCACGGCCATCCCCGACGCCATCCATGCGAACCGTCCGTATGCCTTCATGGCCGTACTCCGAGCGGGCTGGTGCGAACCGCCGCAGGCACCATATCATGGCGACGCACCCTGTCTAGACCGAACTGGCGATGGGGCGTGCCAACGATTCTTGGTGTTTTCGCAGGTGGGCGTCGGGCACAGCCCGACTACTACAAGGCGCCTCGTAGGTCGGGCTGTGCCCGACGATCTTCGACTCCAAGAATGGTTGGCGCACCCCTGGCGATGCGCACTACCTCGTTCGAGAGAGAGCGATGGCCTTCAACCGCAACCGTCAGATCTCCATCGCCGCCAAGGCGTTCTTCCAACTGCCCAATTCGGCCCGGGTGGCGATTCTCGCTGTTCTCGTCGGCATCGCCTTGACGGCATTTCTCACGCAGCGGCCCCAAAGGCCCGCCGAACCGCTTCCGCCCGGCACCGTCGTCTTCATGTTCTGGAACGTCGAGAACCTGTTCGACGATCGCGACGATCCGCGCAACACCACGGACGAACCGTACGATAACTGGTTCGCAAGCGACGACGCAGCCCGCAAGCTGAAGTACGATCACCTGGCTGACATCATTCTGAAAGCCAATGACGGCAAGGGTCCGGACCTGTTCGCCGCTGTGGAAGTGGAAAGCAAGCGGGCGGCGGAGCTGCTTCGCGACGCGCTCAACGCGAAGTTGCCGGCCGGCGCCACGAAGTACGAACATGTCGCCATGAAGGAACTGGCGGCCAACGCCGGGCGGCACATCGCCCCATGCGTGATTTCCCGGCTGCCGCTCGATACGGATCGCACCAAGTTGCTCGGCTCGAATTCGATCCGCATTCTCGAAACGCATGTCGCCGGGCCGAACGCCGACCTGTGCCTCGTAGTGTCGCACTGGACGTCGCAGCGTTCGGACGACGGTAGCCGCAAGGGGCGCGGCCGCGACCGCTACGCCACCACCATCTATCGCGAATACGAAAGAGTGATGAAGGATAACCCGGACGCGGACTTCCTGGTCTGTGGCGACTTCAATACGCCGCCCAGTTCGGAGGCTGTCTCACAGGAACTTCACATGACCGGCCGCCGCGACGACGTGACGCCCACCAAGACGAGCCCGAAGTTCTTCGGCCTGCTTTCGGAGAAGTCGCCGGACAAGTTCGGCACGCACTTCTATTCCGGCAAGCCGCTGATTTACGATCAAGTCGGCGTGTCGCCGGGAATGCTCGACGACAAGGGATGGTCGTGCGATCCGGAGTCGGTGCGGGTGCCGACGGCGGGGATGCAGCGCGATCGGAATCGGCGCCGCCCCTGGCGCTTCGGCGACGAGAAAGAAAACCCCCAGGGCCGCGGCTACAGCGACCACTTCCCCGTGGTAGTGAACCTCCGCGTCAAGTGATGTGAATTGCTGCCGCACCCTCAGGCCAGGGCTTCCTTGATGAGCGGCGCGTCTTCAGCTATCAACTTCACGGGGCGGTTGGCCGGCGTGCGTACGATGGTGTCCGCGTCGATGCCGAGCAAGTGATAGAGCGTGCGGCCGAAGCTCTCGATCTTGTAGAACTTGTCCGAGATCCGTTCGCCGAGCTTGTCGGTGGCGCCGACAATCGCGCCGCGCTTGAACCCGCCGCCGGCGGCGATCACGAACTGGGCGTAGTCCCAGTGGTCGCGGCCGGCGCCCGCCGCCTTCGGGTTGTCGATCTTCGGCTTCCGCCCCATCTCGCCGAGCGCCAGCACAATCGTCGAATCCAACAAGCCGCGGTCGTCGAGGTCGTCCAACAGCGCCGCGAGTCCGGCGTCGAACATGGGAATCTGCTGCTTGCCGGCGGTGAAGTTATCGCCGTGCCAGTCCCAGTAGCCGAGGTTGAAGTGGACGACGGGGACGCCGGCCTCGATGAGCCGGCGGGCGATCAGGAAGTGCTTCGGATCGCCGATCGGGTAGCGGTGCTTGGCCGGTTGATGGCGCGTGAAGCGGTCGACGGACTTGTTCGATTCCTTCGATAGATCGAGGGCGTGGCGAAGTTTCGGCGACCGGAGCAGGTTGAACGCGGTCTGCTGGTATTGATCGAGCCCGGCGATCAGTTCGCCCGCGGAATCGTTGCGGCGGAGCGTGCCATCGAGTCGTTTCAGGAGGGCCGCGTTCTTCTCGAATGCCGGCATTTCCAGTTGCGGCGTCAGCATCCGCGTGACGGCGTCCTTGTCCTTGAGCGGCTGCATCACGAATGGCGAATGCGCCGAGCCGAGGAAACTACGGGCCAGTGCGTTGTGCGTGTGGACGTCGATTTCATCGAGCACGGTGAACGTCGGCAGTTCCGCGGGGCTGGGGCGAAGTTTGTTCACCACGCTGCCGTACATCGGGTATTCGTCGGAGCCTGTCGTGAGCCGCGGGTTGCCAGTGAGCCAGTACAGCGGGGCCTGGCTGTGGTCGCCCGGCTTGTTCAAGGTGCTGACGGAGCGAATGGCGGTAAACTTGTCGGCGCGTTTGGCCAGTTCGGGGAGTAGCTCGCCGACCTGCAGACCGGGAACCTTGGTGGCGATCGGCTTCCACAGGCCGCGATATTCGACGGGGGCATCGGGCTTCATATCGAACATGTCGAGGTGCGGGGGCCCGCCCCCCAACCAGCAGACGATCATGTGCTTTGCTTTGGCGGTGGAAGCCGTCGCGGCCTGGGCCTGGAGCACATTCAGTGCGCCGACGCCACAGAGGCCGAGCCCGCCGATGCGAAGGAAATCGCGACGTTGAATGCCGAATGCGGAATTCGGAGTCCGGAACGAAGACATTGGAACCTCATTGCCCTTTGCGGGCTATAGGGCTTTAACGCTCACACGTTGATCGACCGCAGATTCCAAAACATTCACGCCGTCCTTCTCCGCGAGAATGTCGCCGTCACCGGGCCAGATCGAGAGGATGGGTTGGCCTTCCCCGGATCGTGAGAACTTCACCGTTGCGGGGAACTCGGCAAAAGTGTCGTGAATGACGACCTCCTCACCCTTGCACAGGTGCACGAGTGCGCTTTCCGGTTCCACGCACACGGCGAGAACGTCGGTCCAGTCGTTGCGAATCACGAATCGATTCTGATTCACGATCAATCCCCTCCTTGCAGTTCCGCGAGGGATCGTAACTGAGCGGATCGCCCGGCTGCGCTCGGATTGTTCGGGGTAATACGGGCGATATCCTCGTAGGCCTCCGCGACGTCCAAGAGAATCTCCTTCGTCCACCCGTGTTGGGTCAACTGCTCCTTGGTGAAATCGCTGATGCCTTTTGTCACTATACCCGGTTCCCAGCCGAAGAACTCGCCGGCCTCACGCAGATTCATACCGCCGGCGGCCCGGATTCGCTGGAGCAATCTAACTTCCGCGAGGGTCCGGGGCTTGCTCATGTCGCTTCATCAATGCTGCAACAGGAACTCGCGGGAGTTCATCAGGCTCCATAATACTCCTTGCAAGCCCTTCTCGGGAGCGGCGGCGTCCTTGAGGAACGCCAGGCAGGCGTCGCGTTCGGCGCCCGTCGGCAAGCGGCCCAACACCGCCAGGAACAGTTCCTCGATTCGTTTGCCGTTATCGGGCACGTCCTTCACCAGCTTCGCCACGCGGCCGCCCGGGTCGCGGATCTTCTCCCACATTCGCGGGTGGTTGGCCAGCGTCAGCACCTGAAAGATGGACGCCGTTCCGTCCCGTTCGCAATCGCACTGCACGGCGGCATTCCGCTTCGGCCGGCCGTAGGTTTCCAGGACGAAAGTCACGAAGGCGTTCTTCGGCGCGAACGGCACTTCGACCGTCTTCAACTTCTCCGGCCAGTGGTGGTACTTCATGTCCATCTTTTCGGTGGTGCCGGTCGCGGTGTTGAGCGCGTCGAGCAGCACCTCGGCGGGAAGGCGTCGAAGCGGGAACGCGGCGTAATTAATCCGATCCTCCGTGGAACTGGCCAACGCTTGCTGATACGTGCGGCTCGAAAGGATCGTGCGGTGCAGCCAGCGGAGGTCGTACTTGTTGCGGATGAAGCCATCGCTCAGTTCCTGGAGCAGTTGCGGATGCGTGGCCGGGTTGAAGGCCGAGAGATTGTCCGGCGGGTCGATGATGCCGCGGCCGAAGTAATGCGCCCAGGCGCGGTTGACGATGGCCTTGGCGAAGTACGGATTGTCCGGCCGCCGCAGCCACGCCATCACGAATTCGCGCGGGTCGCGATCGGCCGGAACCGCGATCGGCTCGCTGCTGCCGAGCAACCGAAACGCCTTCGATTCCCTGGAACCGAGCGTGCTGGTCACTTTCGCGTGGGGGCCGGGCGGCAAGACGCGGCACTCCGCCTGGAGCAGCCGCCGGCCGATCTCCGGAAACAACCTCGCCTTGCGATCCAGCGCAGCCATCTCCTGGCGAAACTTCTCCATTTTGGCGGTGGCGGTCTTTTTCTCCGCGGCGCTCTTCGCCTGTTTCATCGCCGCGTCGATTTGCTTCCCTTCGGCATCCTTGCGCTTCTTGATGTTCGCCTCCAGTTTCTTGGCCTCGTCGTCGTACTTCTTCTTGAGGGCGGCCATGTCGGGGAACTTCTTTTCGTTGTCGCCCTGGAAGCCGACGGTGCGAACGCGCATGAAGAAGTTGGTGAAATCGAGAAGGTCTTCTTGCCGCCAGACGTCGTGAGGGTGGCGATGGCACTGGGCGCATTCGAGGCGGATGCCCAGAAAAGCGTGAGCGACCTGTAACGCCCCGCCGAGGCCGTCGGAACCGCGTCGCTGCCAGTATAAGTCGAGCGTCTTCCGCTTCCGGTAGATCGCCAGGTCTTTTTGCTCCGGGCCGTAACCCTCCATCACGGCCGCCACTTCCTTCGCGTACTCCTCGGCACTGTGTCCGTCCTTGCTCGTCGCCAGCAGGATGCGTTCGACGAATTCGTCGTAAGGCGCGTTTTCGTCCATGCGGGCTCGCACCCAGGCCTGAAACCTTGGGGCATCGGCTTCAAGTGAAAGGGCATCTGCATAGACGCCGAAATCCGCGGCCTTGAGCAGATCGCAGAACTTCAAGGTCCACAGCGCGGCGTGGCCGGGCTGCCGGAGGAGTTCCTCGATCTTGCGGCTGCGCTTGTCGGCCCGGGAATCGGCGAGGAAGGCCCGCACTTCGTCAGGTGTCGGCAAATCGCCCGTCACATCCAGATGCACGCGGCGAAGGAACGTGGAGTCGTCCGCCAGAGCGGCCGGCGGAAGGTTCAACCGCTTCAACTTGGCCAGTACGTGCGTATCGATGAAGTTGTGAGGCTTCACTTCCGGGAATGCGTCGGTGGCTGTGCGCGGCACGACGACGCGGGACATTGCCGGATGAGCCCGGTAACGAATCATGATGACCGCTTCGCCCGGCGAACGCGGTTCGACGCTTCCGGTAGCATCGACGGTTGCCGTCGCCGCGTCCATCGAGGTAAACTTACAATACGCCGAGACATCTTCGCGCGACCCGTCGGCGAAAAGCGCTTCAACCTGGAACGCGAAGCGTTCGCCTGGTTTGGCGGTGCGTTCGGCTGGCGATACCCGCAATTCCTTGACCTGCGAGCGATCCTCGGCATCGACTTTCGCGCCGCCGGCGATCCACTTGCGGATCGTCTCGTATTCCGTGGAACCGGCCAGCAAGCGGACGCCGCCGCCGTGTTCCGCTCGGCCCGTCGGCTTCGCCAGCAACAAGCTGGCTTCCGGATCAGCGAGGTTGAGGCGGCGGCCGCCGAACTCGCGAAGCAACCGCTCGGCGTCGCCGGTGGGATCAGCACCGAAGAGCGACAGGCGGAAGCCGTTTTGCCCCTTGACCGCGCCGTGGCAGGCGCCGCCGTTGCAGCCGAGTCGGCTGAAGAGAGCCGCGACATGCCGCTGATATGACGGTTCTTCCGCGGCCGCCGGGCCGGCGAAGACTGCCGCCAGTGCAAGAGCGATTGCCAACCGTTTCGAGAGCAACATGAGTATCGAGGGTGTGATCGAGGCGGGAGGCGTTCCAACCAAGGCATTATCGCATATCGAAGAGGGCAATCGCAACTTGATTCCATTTGAGCCGGCCGATTTTTCGCGAAGGCGAGTCCCACGCAAAGCCGCGAAGTCGCCAAGTATAACTCGGATTCATCTGTATCTCACTCCTGTGTTTGCTTGCGGCCGCAAAAAGGCACATAAACGACGAACAACACTTTGCGCCTTCGCGGCTTTGCGCGAGATAATCCGGTCGATTTTTCGTTGCGGCCGCGGCCCGCTCGCTTTCTACTAAAAGCTCATGACGCATTTCGCTCATCCCCGGATGTCGCGGCGCACGGCAATCAGTGCTGGGGCGATCGGCCTGCTCGGGCTCGGTTCGAACCACGTCGTCGGCCTCCGTGCGCTCGCCGCCGATAACGGCGCCAAGCTTTCCCAGCATTCCAAGGCGGTCATTTATATCTTCCTTTCCGGCGGCCTCGCCCAGCACGAAAGCTTCGACCCGAAGCCGGATGCTCCGGATAGTATTCGCGGCGAGTTCGCCCCAATCGCGACGCGGACAACGGGAATCGCGATCTCCGAACACTTGCCGATGCTCGCGGCCCGTAGCGACAAGTGGGCGCTCGTTCGCTCGTTAACGCACCCGTATACGCTGCATTCGCTCGGCCACCACGTGATGCTCACCGGCCGCACGCCGACGCCCACCGGCTTCGACGGCAATCGCCCCAAGCCGACCGATTTTCCCTGCATCGCCTCCGTCGTTACCGGGCTGTTCGCCCCGCGGAACAACCTTCCGCCCGCCGCCGTGCTTCCGGAGAAGCTCGTGCACGTTTCCGGCCGCACCATCCCTGGCCAGTTCGCCGGCGAAATGGGCCCGCGCCACGACCCGTGGTTCATCGAAGCCAGCAATTATCGCGATACCAAGTACATCCACGGCGCATTCCCCGAATACGGCTTCCAGCGCTGGCAAGGGAAGATGAACCCGCCGGATTATCGCTTCGAGGCGCCGCGCCTCGAACTGTCGCACGACCTGTTCGCCGACCGCATCCAGTCGCGGAACCGGCTGCTCGATTCACTCGACCGCCAACATCGCACCCTGGACAAGGCAGCTTCGCTCGGGGAACTCGATCGCCAGCGCGAAAGTGCAGTCGCCATGCTGCTGGACGGCCGCGTGCACCGGGCTTTGGACGTTCACGCCGCGGACGGCAAGTTGCAAGATCGCTACGGCCGCAATTCATTCGGCTGGTCGCTTTTGATGGCCCGCCAACTGATCGAAGCCGGCGTCCGCATGGTTCAGGTCAATCTCGGCAACGACGAAGCGTGGGACACGCACGAATCCGCCTTCGGCAACTTGAAGAACTTCCTTCTGCCGCCGACCGATCGCGCCGTCTCGGCACTCCTCGACGACTTGCACGAACGAGGACTTCTCGACGACGTGATGATCGTGATGGCCGGCGAGTTCGGCCGCACGCCCAAGGTCTTCACCTTCGACGGGGCGAAGTCGAAGTTGCCCGGCCGCGATCACTGGGGGATGGTGCAATCGGTGTTCTTTGCCGGCGGCGGAGTGAAGGGCGGCCAGGTCATCGGTTCGTCGGACAAGATCGGCGGCTACCCGTCCACCGATCCGCAGACGCCGGAGAACATGGCCGCGAGCATTTATCACGCGCTCGGACTGCCCAAGGACATCACCTGGAAGGACGCCCTCGACCGGCCGCACAACGTCTACCACGGCGACCCAATCAAGGGGCTGGTGTGAGGGTTCGAGGGCATAGGCATACTTGCCTGTGCCCGTTCAACCCGCTGTTTGCAAGCCCGTTAACGTGCCGCTGCTCGAACCGAAATTATCCGCTTCCAGGCCCAACCGCTGCAGCATCGACACGTACAGGTTGCAAAGCGGCGGGCCGTTTTTCACATCGAAGGCGAGGTGCTGGCCGTGCCGGAAGCCGCCGCCGGCCAACAGCACCGGCAGGTTCTTGCACGAGTGATTGCTCGCGTTCCCCAGGTTTGAACTGAAGAAGACCATCGTGTTGTCGAGCAGGGTGCGGCCGGCTTCCTTCGATTGGCGGAGTTTGCCGAGCAGGTCGCGGAGTTCCTTGAGCTTCTCGGTTTCGACGATCTTCAACTGCTTGATCTTGGTGGGATCCTGGCCGTGGTGGGACAGATCGTGGTGGGCCATGGTGACGCCGGGGATTGGCGGCACGGTGCTGGCCCCGCCGAGCAGAATCGCGACGAGCCGGGTGGAATCGGTTTGCAGTGCCAGGTGCGTGAGGTCGAAAAGCAACCGGGTGCGGCCGATGAGGTCGCCGGGGTTCGGAATGTCGGTCGGTTGCTTGGCGGCGACTTTCGGCTTCGGCCTCTTGGCCCATTCCGCGGTCTTGGCCAAACGCTGTTCCAGTTCGCGGACGCTGGTGAAGTATTCGTCGAGCTTGTCGCGGTCGCCGGCGCCGACCTGGGCCTTGAGGCCGCTCGCCTGGGCGCCGACGGCGTCGAGAATGCTTTCGCCGTCCCTGAGGCGGCGGGCCTGGGCCGCCACTTCGTCCGGCCGCCCCTCGATGAACAATTTGGCGAACACTCGGCTCGGCGAAAACTCCGACGGTACCAATGCCCCGCTCCGCGTCCACGACAGGCCGAATCCTTCGCCGGACAGCGACAAGAACGGATAGCGCGTTTCGAGGCCGATCTTCTCGGCGGCGAATTGATCGATGGAAATCGTATTGCGGAAGCCGGCGCGGCGTTCGGGATGCGGCGCCGCCGTCAGGAAGCTGTAAATCGAGTCGTGGCTATTCTCAATGTCCGGATGCGACAGGCCCGAGACGACCGTGAACTCGTCGCGGTAGTCCTTGAGGACATCGAGATACGGAGTTGCGGCATAGTCCTTGCCGGCATTCTCGGGGAAGAAGGCTTGCGGGTGGAGGGAGAGCGGCGTGCAGATGAAGACCATCCGCCTTGGCGGCGCCGCTTCCTTGGCGGAAGCGGTCGCTTCGAGCCACGGCAGCGCCAGCGCCACGCCGGCGCCGCGAAGAAACGTTCGGCGAGAAAGCTGCATGGGAATACTCGTTAGATGAATGTCGAATTCGCCGCCGCAAAAAGGCGCAAAAGAAACAAAAAAGACGATAGTCGATCTTTCAATCCGTGTGCAGTAGCGCGGTTTGAAGTATGTACTTCTTGATAGAGAACGTTGGGTTTCCAAAGTTGATCAATAGGCCGTGTTCCTGGCGAACGCAACGGAGGTATCCCAGTCTCTGGGCCACGTGTTCCGACTCGATTTCGCGGACAGCTTTTAGTTCCACGATCAAGATTCCTTCGACGAACAAATCCACGTAGAAATCGCCCAAGAGCGTTCCGTCCTCATCGTACACAGTCAATGGATGCTCGGGTTCGACATGGATTCCCTGCTTGCGAAGTCGATGCGCCATCGCATTGCGATACACTTTCTCCTGATATCCATTCCTGAGATACCGATGAACTGCGAACGCCGTTTCGCGGACAATGTCACAGAGTTCAAAAACTGAATTCCAAGTCTTCTTCCTCTCCGGTTCCATTGTTCGGCTCTCCGATGTCATACGTCCAACTTCGAATGCGCAGCTATCGAATTCGGCTCGGTTTCACGCTCCCCGTTGGGTCGCGGCTAAGCGTTAATGCCATTTTGAGTCATTTGCGCTTTTCGCGGCCGCTTTCGAGTCCGCGACCATTGGATTCGCCTCGGTTTCGCCCCCCCGTTGGGTCGCGGCTAAGCATTGAAGCCCTATTGTGTCGTTTGTGCTTTTTTCGCGGCCGTTTCTTTTGTGCTTTTTTCGCGGCCGTTTTTTTCGGCGGCCGACGATCGTCTTACGCCACCACTTCGCGGCAGACCTTGCCGAACACGTCCGTCAGGCGCTCGTCCTTGCCGTTGTGGCGGAAGATCAACTTCTCGTGATCGAAGCCGAGCAGGTGTAAGATGGTGGCGTGGAAGTCGTGAACGTGAACGCGGCCGTCGACTCCGCGGAGGCCGAATTCGTCCGTGGTTCCGTGGATGGCCCCGGCCTTGACGCCGCCGCCGGCCAGGAGCATCGAGAAGCCGTACGGATTGTGGTCGCGGCCGTTCGTCCCTTCGGTCATCGGCGTGCGGCCGAACTCGCCGCCCCAAATGACCAGCGTGCTGTCGAGCAGGCCGCGCTGTTTCAGATCCTTGAGCAGCGCTGCGGTAGGCTGGTCGGCGCGAGCACAGAGCCGGGTGTGGTTCCCTTCCAAATCCGAGTGGGCATCCCAGGCGCTGCCGGCCCCGCAGTAGACCTGCACGAAGCGGACGCCGCGTTCGACCAACCGGCGGGCGAGCAAGCAGCGGTGGCCGAATGCCGCGGTCTCCTTACGGTTCAGGCCATATGCGTCCTTGGTCTTGTCGTCTTCCTTCGCAAGGTCGATGGTTTCCGGCGCGGTGGCCTGCATGCGGAAGGCGAGTTCGTAGGCGGCCTGGCGGGCGTCGAGTTGCGAATCGCCGGGCCGCTGGCGGCGATGGATATCGTTGAGCTTTCCGATAAGGTCGGCTTTGGCCCGCTGACGCGATGCATCCGAGTCGGCGGGCGGGTTAAGGTTCAAAATGGGATTTGGTCCGTTGCGGAACGGTGTGCCCTGGAAGGTGGCGGGCATGTAACCGGTGCCCCAGTTCTTCGCGCCGCCAGTCACTTCGCCGCCGTCGGTCAGCACCACGAATCCCGGCAGATTGCGATTCTCCGTGCCGAGGCCGTAAACCGCCCACGAACCGAGGCTCGGCCGGCCGGCCAGCACCGAGCCCGTGTTCATCTGGCAAACGCTGCCGACATGATTGAGGCCATCCGCCCAGCACGCCCGCAATAGTGCGAAGTCGTCGGCGCAGGTGGCCATGTGCGGCAGCCAGTCCGAGAAGTCGAGCCCGGCCTTGCCGTACTTCTTGAACTTGCGTTTGGAAGCGAGCAGGTTGTTGCCGCCCGTGCCCATCGGCGTGATGACCTTGCCGAAACTAGCCGGCAACGGTTTGCCGTTCTGCCGGGTGAGTTCGGACTTTGGGTCGGTGAGGTCGACGTGGCTCGGTCCGCCTTCCATGAACAGGAAGATGACCGACTTGGCCTTAGCAGCGAAAGGCGGCTTCTTGGGGGCGAACGGATCCGCTGAACTAGCCGCCGGTATTTCGGAGGCGAGCGCCGCGAAGGCCAGCGCGCCGAACCCGCCACCGGCATTGCGAAGGAAGTCGCGCCGCGACTGGAACAAGGGAATGTGGCTGCCCATCACACTGCTCCCCGGCGACGAATGAGAACTTCGGGAAGCCCCAAAAAGAGGCCTATTCCCGAACCGAGGGCGATCCCCCATCCCATGCGATCGGCGCTCCGCTTCTTCAATTCGTATGAAGTTTTGGCTCCCACGTTGCCGCTCAGCCAGCCGATCGGTGCAGCGACGCACGCGCCCAGAAATGTCATCATCGCAAGGCAAGCGATCCGCTGGCCGCGCTTCATGCGAAGGTATTGACTTCGCGCCAACACGCCGATTGCGGCGCCTAACATTCCGCCGCCCACAACCATGAGCATTCCCTGATCGATCATCACGCGCCCTTCTGGATCGCTCAGGAAAATCATTCCCCGAGAGATTCCAATCAAGGCTCCGCATACCGCGAATACCACTGGCGAGAACAAGGCGGCCCGGGGAGTCGGCGACAGACGAAACGTGAAACGAATGGTAGCGACGGCCGCCAAGGCCGCTATTAGTACCGGAACCAGAATCGCAAGATCACCGTTCGTCATGCCAATGTTTTAGCCGCGAGCTGAGGGGTAGGGCGTTCCCGCAACTCAGGCATCTTGAAGGCCGCGTTTTCACCCGTCGGAAGAATCTAAATCGCTTCCGGTTCCGGAGAAGGCATAGAACACGTCCGGAAAACCTGCCGATAGCCCATGTTTTCCAGTATTTTTCTACCATACCGATAGCCTTGCGACAACAACAATCCCTTGCGTCATGGCGTTCCCCGGAACTCTCGTTGATGAGCGTCCGGGAAGCGCGAATAGTTTTGGAGTGAGTCAGCGGGACGGCGGAAAATCGCACGGGGCGGGTCATCGGTGTTACTCCTCGCCGATGAGATTCGTCGCCGTCGATGACGCGGACTTACCACGATTCGTCCGGCTTCCTGACGGGCGCCGAAGGCAGCGTTTTTTTGATCCCGAGGGCGGCCGCCATGTTGCCAGTAAGGCGCAACCCAGCGGGTCGAACGGATTAGTGAAGCAACTGTTTTGCGAACGCTTTTGACGCCTTCAGGCCAAAGCGGGCAGCGGCGTCAGGAGTAGTGGCAGGCGTAGTAGCAGATTATCAGGCCTTGCCCGACTCGCGGAAAACGCTATGAAAAATGTTACTTTGGCGGGGTAGCTCAGGGGTTAGAGCAGTCGCTTCATAAAGGATAAAAGCCACTTCCGGAAAAGCTCAGCGAATCGCATTAAATGCCTTGTTTTCATGGGCCGAAACGCACTTTCCAGTAAGCCGGGATTTGCCCGAATAAATCCCGATTTACGGGGCCAGTGGGTGTAGTACACCCGGCGAATTCTCTTTCCGGAATTATGAAAGGCCGCGCCAGGAAGCCCACTAGCTTCCGTGAGTGGCCTTCCCTCGACCCGGCGCAGCTCCCACGTCGCGATTGCGGGCCGATCTCCCTCCCCGGCGGCTTTCTCCCGGCCGGCGGGTTCGTGGCCCTGGGCGGCGTCCTGGGGCGATGCTGCGGGCAATGGTCGTTGAGCTTGCCGCTGACGCCGACCAGCTTGCCGATCTGGTCGCGGGTTTGGCCATTTTGTTCAGGTAAATTTTCCTTAACAGAACCAGGTTTGCGTTTCTTCCGCTCCTTCGCTTCCGCCGCATATTTGTCCTTCAGTTCATACGCCCTGGCTCCGACCATGCTCAATTGGCTCGGAATCACCTTCTTCGCCGATACTGGCTCTTGTTTCGCCTTCATTCCCTCGATTACTGCTTCGAACTTCTCTTCTGGAATCGATGCGATCTTCTCGCAGCGGGAAGCCGTCTGCGTGCTGATACCGCCCGCCGCGAGAGTTTCGGCTTTCGTAGTCCCGCTGGGTGGGATTACGACTCCGCCGCCTTTCCCGCCGTGCTTCGCCTTCTCCAGTTCCCGGCTGATCTCACCGATGCGTCGCTGGGCACGAAGTTTGATTTCTGCGGGCCATGATGGCGGAACGAAAAAGCCCCAGCTCGATGCCGGGGCATGGTGAAGAAAGGCCGTGGCAGGAATTCACTCCGCCGCAATGCCGCGGGCGGTCAACCATTCGTCGAGGGGCACGACCTGGGCATCGTGGTAGTGCTGGGCGGCGTCGTTCAGGCCGATCTTGCGAAGGAAGGCCACCTGGTTCATCGCGGCCCGGCGAGCGGCAACGCGGTCGCGAACATGGATCGGCAATTCGGCCGGTTCGACGATGGGCAGCGCCGCGGCGGCATCGGCGGTGACAACGGCGACCAGTGCCGCCCGGTTGACGTGGAACCGATTCACCACGGCGTCAACGTCCGGGGCGTTCTCCGGGGCACGGCACAGCTTCACAAGCGTCAGCACGTCCGGGCCGACGCCGCGC
>Ga0134125_10001834_pt1 | contig 25678 bp, 26 predicted proteins | sample KB31751_FD_96464 | JGI IMG/M metagenome (GOLD analysis project Ga0134125, IMG submission 96464) | Terrestrial soil microbial communities with excess Nitrogen fertilizer from Kellogg Biological Station, Michigan, USA - KB3-175-1 | ecosystem: Environmental > Terrestrial > Soil > Unclassified ...
AAGCGGACAGACGGTCAGTTTTCAACTTTGACAAGGCTGTTCCGCAACTGGGTCAGATGATGAGTCTGTTCGAGCAAAGCCCACATCCCTGGAAGCCGATCCAATTTCCCTGGAAGATCACCAACACAGCCAAATCCGGCCAACCTTTGTGAACGACACTTCCCTGCGATCGGACCCTACCGTTTAATCACTAACCCCTGCCCTGTCGGTAGCTCAAGGATGAAGTAGCCGCGATCCGCCATGAAGCGATTCTCCGCGTCGCGCTGCTTCTTGAACTGCTTCCACCCATAGTCGTCAAAAACAATATATCCGCCGCTCACGACACGGTCGAATAGGTGCTCAAGCGCCGCGATCTCGGCAGCTGGTGAATTGAGGTCGATGTGCAGAAATGCAATGCGCTCCGGAATCGCAATCTTGAACGTGTCCGGTACGAAACCACGAATGATCTTGACGTGCGGCATGTCCGAAAATTTCTGCACCACAGCCTCGTAGATCGCCGGGTCGCGGTAGATTTTATTCGCCATTTTCAGAAAGCCAGGATCGTCAGGAAAGTCCGCCGCGCTTGAAAGCTCTCGCGAAAAGCCCTCGAAGCTGTCGTAGAGATAAAACGTTCGATCCGTAATTTTATCGCCAAGAATGGACGCAATGACCCAGGACATGTCTCCCTTGAATACACCGCATTCCACGAGATCGCCTTTGTGCGCAATCGCGCTCCGCGCTGCCCAAACCAAGGTATGCAAACGCCATGAAATCGTATGTGGCGGATCGTAGGAATCGTAGATGTGCGAGCCCCGAATAGCCCGATAGCGGCTGCTGAATGCTTCCTCCTCGAAAAAGCCCGTGGCCTTGTCGAGGGTCAGCAAGCGATCTCCCCAAAATAGCGAATGGTGCATTGGCGCCACGATGTATTCCAGAACCGCATTGAACATCGCCTTGACTTGCGACGGAGGCGGGTGATGCGCTGCAAAGCGCCTGACGATTGCAGCGAAAAGTTCCTCACGCGCGCTGGAAGCGCCCTCTCGCTGGAGAAAAGCGTCAAGCGCGGCTATCACTTCGCGGCCGGCTTCCGGATCAGCAGCCGCACTCTTTCGCAGCGACGAGGCACGCTCCAGGCGCTTCAATAAACGTCTACCACGGTACTTGAGCGCCCCAAGCATGATTGTCGGCTCTTTGCCTCTTCGCCCGAACGTCGCTGACCGTCACGTAGCCGATTTCGCGCTTCTGACCAGAACGGCATCACTCTGGCTTGGCCGTGGCAGTTGTCAATCGCCCCTCCAGGGTGCCATAACGAGCCGTCCCCAGGCATCAGGATCGTTCGATGAGCCAGTCCCCAGCGACGAAGGAACCGCAATATTCTCTGCTCTTTGATGTGAAAGAGAAGCACGGTATTGCGCGCCTCGGATTGATGGTCAACGAGTCCTGGAATCAGGACCCGAAACGCACGCTTTTCACACTCGCGCGTTACAAGTTCGTGGCGCGCATGCTCAGCGGGCGCAGGCACGTGCTTGAGGTCGGCTGTGCCGATGCATTCGGCACGCGTATCGTGCAGCAGGCCGTAGGCAAGGTCACGGCAACCGATTTTGATCCGCTATTCATCGAAGACATCAAGGAGCGAATGAATCCTCATTGGCCGATCGAGGTGTTCGTCCACGACATGCTGAAGGATCGCGTGCCAGGACAGTTCGATGCCGTCTATGCGCTCGATGTCCTCGAACACATCCCGGAGAAGGACGAAGACAGGTTCATCGAGAACACGATTGCCTCTCTGAGCCCGGCGGGTATTGCCATATTCGGAATGCCATCACTCGAGTCGCAGACTTACGCGTCACCCCAGAGCAAGGCTGGCCACGTGAATTGCAAATCTGGCGAGGAATTGAAGCGGACCCTCGAGCGCTACTTCAACACCGTTTTCGTTTTCTCAATGAACGATGAGGTGGTGCATACCGGTTTCTATCCGATGGCTCACTACCTTCTTGGCGTTGCCTGTCACCGCCGCGAAGGCTGAGGCTTGGGGACGTCGGCCATGCTCGATCGGGCGCCGGCGGCGAGCGGTCAAGGCCCCGTCCTCCTCTCCGTCGTGCTGCCGAACTACAATCACGCCCCGTATCTTCCACGCGCGCTCGACGCATACCTGTCAAAGGACCATCCGGCAGACGAGATCATCGTGATCGACGATTGTTCCGCTGACGCCAGCCGCGAGATCGTCACTCGTTACGCGGCGACCCATCCGTCAATTCGTCTGGTCTCCAATGACAAAAATATGGGCGTGATCCCCACACTGTCGCGTGGACTGAACGAGGCGCGTGGACAACTTATCTACTTCGGCGCCGCAGATGATTTCGTGATGCCCGGGTTTTTCGCTGCTGCCATCAAAATGCTGCGAGCCCACCCGACTGCCGGCCTGTTTTCCGGCGATGCCGTTCTGGTGGATGGGCAATCTGGCCGGTCCCTCGGCGTCCGCCCCCCGGTGCGGCCGCGGCTTAGCTCCGGCTTCATCGATGCATCCGAGGTTGCGGGGCTGCTGCAGCGGAACGACAACTTTGTCGTGACCGGTGCGGCCGTGTTCCGGCGTGACGCGGTGGTCTCGGCCGGCGGCTTCGACGAGCAACTCTCGTCTTTCGCCGACGGCTACCTGGTCCGGAAGATCGCCCTGACGTTCGGCTTTTGCTACGCGCCAACCACCGTGCTGACCTGGTGCGTCTTTCCGGACAGCGTTTCGCGCACGACATCGACCCAGCCTGATCGCGCGCGACATATTCTTGAAAAGATCGAAGCACGGCTCGCAACCGATCCCGTCTTTCCGCCATGGTATCCGCACACGTTCCGCCGCCGCTGGCATTTTGCGACGTCGCGCCTTGCCGTTCAGGACGACCCCGTCAATCGCGACATGCTGCTGGAAATGGGCGCGCAGAATGCGGCGGATCGCGCAATGCTGAACTTTCTTTTGAACACATTCGGCCGGAACAGCGCACGCGTGCTGATTTTGGTCTGGCTTTGGTGGCGGTTCCGGCCGTTCTCACTGACCGGTCTGGGAATAACGGCACTGACGAGATATTGGTGCACGGTTTTTCAAAAGCCGCTCAAAGAATGACGAAAAAGCCACGTGGCCGATGCTTGATCGGGTTCGTTCAAAATGATACCCGCACTGACCGGGAGGCATTTGCGCACCCTGGCTTTGGCGACGTTGTGGCGTCGAAAGCCCTGGTCCGGCAAATGGCGAGGGGTTGAACGTGAACAAGTTGCAGGATTTTGCCAACGTCTTCGATGGAATAAAGCCATGGGCCGGCAAGGTTCCACGCGGCTATATGGTGGATTTCCTCGGCGTCCTCACCGATGCAAAATTTCGTACGATGTTCAGCGTTGATCCCGCAACGACAGGCGGAGACTACGTCGAAACCCGCTTGCCCACCATCGAGGATGGCGAAGGCTGGTTCGAAGCGGCTAACTGGATGCTGGCGGCGCGCACGGCGCGAGGCCGCTACGTCATGGTTACTTTAGGCGCGTGTTACGGAGCGCAGGCGGTCGGTAGTTGCCGCGCGCTGCAACTCCTGAATCCCATGCCTTACAAACTTGTCGCCGTGGAACCGGAGCCCGACAACTACGAATGGACCCGGCGGCATATGCGCGACAACGGCATCGATCCCGACGACCAGTGGCTGGTGAAGTCTGCAATCAGCACGCGCAACGACCCGGTGCTTTTTCCGATCGGTTCACCCGGCTCTGGCGCGCAAAACTGCGTTGCAACGAATGAAGATGCCTCGCGCAAGATCTATGCTGACGGGATCATTTCGGCCGGACGCGCCGCGGATGTCCTGCGTAACCTGATGACAACAAACAGCACCGGTCTCACCAAAAATCTCGTCGAAGGCGAGGACTTTCCTGCCGAGATCAAGATGGTCAGCGCGATCACGCTGCAGGATATCCTCAGCCCCTTCGATGTCATCGACTATGTCGAATCCGACATCCAGCAATCGGAAATCCTCGTGTTCCCGCCATTCATGACCTTGTTGAAGCGAAAGGTCCGCCGCGTGCATATCGGCACGCATGGACTGGAGGTGCATAACACCCTGCTTCAGCTGTTCGAAAGGGATCGCTGGGATATCGTCTTCAATTACGAACCGAATTCCAGATTCACCAGTCCGATGGGCAATTTTTCGACCAATGACGGCGTGCTGACGGTTGTAAATCCGGATCTATGAGTACAACAGGGTTTACAAATTTGGACGCATCGATCCGCGGCAGCCGCGGCTTTGTCGCTGACATCGATCGTGACCTGCTGGCGGGGATCCGTGCGTGGCGATTGTGGACCATGCTCGGCTGGAACGATATCCGGCAACGCTACAGACGTTCCGTGTTGGGGCCGTTCTGGATCACGATCAGCATGGCCGTGTTCATCACCCTGCTCGGCGAAATCTATAGCCACATTTTCAAAATCGAGCTCAAGACCTATCTGCCATACCTTTCCCTTGGCTACATTATCTGGGGCTTTGTCGCCACGACCACCAGCGAGAGCTTCGTTTCGTTTCAGGAAAGCGAACGCGTCATCCGGCAGATCAGGCTGCCCTACTCGATTTATGTGTTTCGCGTGGTATGGCGGAATTTCATCGTGTTCCTCCACACCATCGTCATCTTTGTTCCGGTTGCAGTTATCTTTGACGTGCGCCCGGGGTTCACTGGCTTATTGGCGCTGCCCGGACTGGCATTGGTCTATATCAATCAGGCCTGGTTGACGCTTTCGTTGGGAATCATATGCACGCGCTATCGTGACGTGCAGCAGATCGTGGGTACCGGCATTCAAATCATGTTGTTTGCAACGCCCATCATGTGGCCGGTCAGCGCACTCGGTCCCGCGGTCATCGTCGCTCACCTCAACCCGCTGTACCATATGATAGAGTTGGTCCGCGCTCCGATGCTCGGCAATGTTCCGTCGGCGCTGTCCTGGCTCGTCGTGATCGCTTGCGCAATCGTCGGGTGGACGGTCGCAATGCTGCTTCTGCGTCGCGCATCGCGGCGGCTGGTTTTCTGGCTCTGACCCGCAGGAATCTGCACCGTGGCTGCAATTGTGCTCCAGAACGTATCGATCCAGATTCCGATTTATGACATCGGCGCGTCTTCGTTGCGGAAGATGATCCTCAGCAAGGCTGTCGGAGGCCGTTTCGAGCGATCCGGATCGCATTTGATTGTGGATGCACTCAAGGGCGTCAGTTTCGAAGCGCATGATGGCGACCGGATCGCGCTCATCGGCAATAACGGCTCGGGCAAAAGCACGCTTCTGCGTCTGTTATCGGATGTGTACCCGGTGACCAGCGGGACTGTGCGGGTGGTTGGCGAAGTCTCACCGATGTTCGACACCATGCTCGGCATGAGCCTGGACGCAACCGGCATGGAGAACATCTGGATTTCCGGACGCCTCTGGGGCCTGTCACCGTCCCAGATCAGGGACAGTCTCGATGACATCGTCAACTTCACCGAGCTTGGTGATTATCTCAACGTTCCAGTCCGAACGTATTCGGCTGGGATGCTGTTGCGACTCGCCTTCGCGATCGCGACCGTCCGAGACCCTGAAATTCTGCTGCTCGATGAGATCGTCGGCGTCGGCGACGCGACCTTCTTCGAAAAGGCGTTCAACCGCCTGCAGGGCATCATTCGCCGCTCACAAATCCTGTTTCTTGCGTCACACGCAGACGACATCCTCCGCAAGATCTGCAACAAGGCCATATGGCTCGATCAAGGTAACCTTGTTCAATATGGGGAATTCGAACAGGTTATCGCGGCCTATCGGGGTTCACGCCCGCTTCCCGAAAATCTTCCTCACGCGCAACCGGCTGGATGAAAGCGCGCTGCATACTTCCGCATAACTGATCTCGCTCGCGTCACTCATCCGACGACTGGTCAGCGGGGCCGACCAGAACCTTCGCAATACGCATGGCAGCGCGGCTCAATCTATGTTTGACCGGCAAAAGCTCGGAAGGAACATCAAGAGGGATCACAAATTCCCTATTCCTGCGTTTACGTAAAGCAGATCGGATAGTCATGTCGTTTTCTGTCCTACCCGTTGTGCCGCCGCGATAGCCGCGGTCCAGCAGCAAATTAGAATCTGACGGTTCAGATGCTTGGGCAAAGCGTTTTGTCTTTACAAATGCCTCTGCATATATTGACCGCGTTTTTCTCCCAACGACCAAACTATTAAGTGCACTCGCACGTCGATATTCTTTGCAAATCGGCGGAGTTGTAGTTCAATCGTGATGGAATTTTGCGGCATATTGGAGCCGGAATGCGTTGGCGAAAAGTGTCGATGCGCAAACGATCGACGGATGCTTACCGGTCCGCTTGCCCTTTAGCCGCCCATGACCAGGACCATTCGTGACGAGGAGGCATTTGCACCTTCGACGTTTTATGGAAGCAGCGCGCACGCCCGGGTTTCTGATTTACCTGGGTGGATACGCGGTGCTGCTCGCCTGGTTCAAGCTCGAAGACATCTATCATACGCAATTCGCCACCAGAGGCACGACGGTCATTGTCTACAATGGCTTCCGGGTCCTGTTCATCTTCTATCTGTTCTGGATCGTCTATGCCGCAGGCGCACTTGCGCTGCGTTGGGCCGGCGGATATGCCGGGTTAAGAACAATCGAGCGCCTTGTGTTGTATTTTTTTGCCGGCGCAGGCCTTTGGCACATCGGCCTGCTCGCGCTCGGCTATCTCAACTTATATGCGGTCCCGGTGGCAATCGTGATCACGGTGCCAGCCGTGGCACTGTCATATCCGAGCGCGCACGATGCGATATCGCAATGCTGGCGTGGCATTTCGCGGTGGCGAAGCCTGCGGCGGCCTCAGCGCGTGATGATCGTCAGCATCGGCGTCATCGGTGCCCTTCTGTTGCTGGTCAAGGGCCTCTATCCGGGTGGTGGCCATGATTATTACACGCACTATTTCTATTATTATCAGGCGGTCATCGATCAAGGCGGGCTGTGGCCGAATGAGATCTGGTACCACTACTATTATTCAAAGGGATCCGGCCTGTTTTTCCTCGGCATGCTGCTGACGGACCCGCTGGCGCCGCAACTCGTGACCTTCTGCTTCATGGCTGTCGCGGCGGCCGCTCTGTACCTCACCGTTGAAGACATTGCCCCGGAAACGAGTTGGCCTTCGGCCAGCGTCCTGCTGTTCATCAGCATTTACATTCTCACTCCCGGCTGGGGAGACTTCGAGAAGCATCATGAATTCAATACCGCGCTCCTTCTCGGTATCATCTGGATGCTGCAGCGTTTGTTCAGAGCTCCGAAGCAGAGCATTGCAAAATTCGTCCTTGCTTGTGGGCTCAGCGTAACGGCAGCGGTCATCATCAACACGCAGAGCGGCCTGTACTTCGGCGCCGTGTTTGCCTGTCTGGCCGTGTCCCTGATGATGTTCGGAAGCCGCCGCAATGCGGCCGCTTGCCTGGGTCTCGCCGCATGGACGGGCATCGTCGTCGCCGGAACCCTGGTTTTGAACTACGCCACAGCCGGACTGCCCATCGATCAAGGAATCACGTGGCTCTGGCCAATGGCCGACGTCGAAAAACTTTACACGCTGGGCAGCCTTCCAATGGTCATTCAACTTTATTACGGAACGAAGGTACTTATTGAGCAGGGACCTTCCCTATTCTCGCTGCGGACGTACAAACTTGTGGTGCAATCATTTCGATTGGACCTGCTCTACCTGCTCGTCATTCCGGCTATCGGTATCGCCGCCACATCCTTCTTTGTGGGAAAAAAACGAGGCACCCGGGATACGCTGAAATTTGCCAGCGTTTCGCAATTCCACGTTTTCACGATCGTGGCGGTATGTGTCTTCGTGTGTCTCATCATTTGCCTGACCATCGGACGCGCCCAGCCTGTCAGTTTTCATCGCTATTCCACGTTTGCCGTACCGATCACCATTCTGATGGGCACTATCCTGTGGAACATCCATATTCCCGCTTTCAATAGCCCGGTCACGCGCATCCTCCAAAGCCACTGGACTCCGCTAGCCGTCGCAGGATGTTGCCTGTTAGCGACTGCCATTGACGCGCGTCTCAATCGCCATCGCGATGTAATTCTGAACCCTCTGGCATACGCGGCTGGAGTCATGAGCATCGATGACGCCTACGTCATGCAGGGGAGTTGGTCATATCATAAGCCCTGGGGAGCGATTTATCCGGGCGCTCGCGCCGCATATGCGATTGTCGGTCCGCACACTCCGATCTGGTCGTTGCATGTCCACAGCTATTGCATGTTGCCCGACTGCCGCGTGGAAGGTTACATGTCATTCAACATGACGCAGAGGTGGGACCGCGTCATGTTCGGTTCAGCGGACGAGGCGCGGCAAGTGTTTCAACGGGCCGGCATCAACTATTTTCTGTTCTCTCGCGAACTCGCGATGATAGATTCGCTTCCGCTAAGCAATCTTTTTTCTCCAGATCATATTGCCGACAATCTCGCCCTGCGGTGGACCGACGGGACGACTTCCCTACTGACATGGCCCGGCGCCGAGACGCGTCCGCTGGACGACGCCTGGGTCGCCGCCTACCGGGACGCTGTAAAAAATTCAGGCAGCGTGCAAAGTTTTCCGTTTGCCGAGACACGGCGTGTGTACGAGCAATACTACGCAATGCCGCATCCGTGGAAACCGATCGCGTTGCCCTGGTAGACGGCACCGCTCTTTATATCACTTGCCAGCGTCTGAACTCGTTGCAGCCGGAGCCGGCTTGCTGTCCTGCAATGCGTCGATCACTGGCCTCCATCGCGCGACGATGACACGTATATCGTTCACGAGCTTCTGTTTTCGTTCCGGAGACAAGTCGGACGCCGGCGCGGCCGCGCGATCCAGCTCCTGTTCTATTCTGGCCCAGAATTTGCGGCCCCCGATTGTCGTGTCATGGAGGTTCGAAATTGTGCGAGAGACGGAATATTCCACACTGCCAATGATCCAATCTGCAACAAAAATGATGCAGGCACTGACGATCACTGAAACAACGCATGCCTTGATAATGAAAGGCACAACATTGCCGGCCAAATACGGTCCAGGCGCCGTCGTAATTCCATCCGTCTCGCTCATACCCACCTCCCCGCCGTGCTAAACTTTTTTAGTTGTCAAACGCTGAAGCCCCAACTGCCGCTTGATCATTGACAATCTAGCACCCGATCCTGGATCGTACCATTCTGGAAAATAATATTCGTATGACGGCACATCACACGTATTCAAAAATCGACAATCTTTCTTCGAAGTTGCCGTCAGCACGAAACGACGCGGCCGCACTCCGCATGCTTTTGCAAGGCAGCGTGGGGGCGTTCATCGGAGTCGTGATCGCCATTGCCCTGGCGCGCGGCTTATTCCCGCCGGATGGAGGTCCCGCTTCGGCACCAGGAGGGCTGTTGTCCTGGATCCTTGGCAGCGTTCGTCTGGAGCCTCGTGAAAAGGGCTTCTATCTGCTGTCCCTGCTTCTGGGCCCTGCCGGTGCGTTCCTTGGTTCCTGCCGCTACTTTCGCGGCGCCACCCCCACCGTCGCAGTTGTGCTTCTGCTGACGGCTGCCATACCCCTGGGCAATGCTTACGCTCGCTTCAGCCTTCAGGGGGATTTGCCCGCCTGGTTCGGATTGGGGCTTGGGCTCTTGCTCGCGGGACTATATTTCGGCGCGTTGCGGTATGGCGCGGAAATAAAATTGGAAAAGGCTGTCGCAACGAACGACGGTCCACACAACCCACTGCTGATTTATATTTCCATTATCGCAGGGTTAGCGTTCATCATCTTCCCATCGTCGTTCCAGGCCGTCGCCGCGCGGATCGGAATGGAGATGCACGTCGTTTCATTCCTGGTAGGCCCCTCCCTTTATTTTCTCGGCCATGGGTTGCTGCCAGGGGTGGATTACTATGCACAATACGGGCTCGGACTCGGTTGGGTATTTTCATTTTTCATTGCGAAAACCGTTGAAGAAACGATGATCAACTACGTCGTGCTGATCGTCGTTGCAGTTTGGCTTTTCTTTGCCCACCTCGTCTGGATTCTCAGATGGCTCTATCAGTCGTGGCTTGCTGCCGCCGTGGTTTCACTGCTGGCGCTCATCCTCCTGTTTCACACCGACCGCCACTTCTCTGATCCAAGTTCGTTTGTCCTGCGATACCCCATGCTCACGATCTGCGCGGCCCTGCTTGCGCGATGGCTTGCCGCACCGCGCAGCTGGACGTGGTTGTTGTCGTTGGCTGTTGCGATCTCCGTATCACTTTTCATTGAGACGGAGACCGGAGTCATCATGGCGGTATCGGTTTCCCTTTCGTTTTTATTGGTCTCACCCTGGCGGTTTTCCAGTCTCATCTTGATGGCCAAGCTCGGCACATTGAGCCTGGTTTCCTTTGTCGTTCTGCTGCTTCTTGTATTCGGGCCGTCTGCCCTGACAATTCCGTTTGTGACCGGCCTGATTGAGCCGCTCACCATTTATGGCGTGGCGGGACTTGGTGGATGGCCAATTGCATGGACACTGCGGGAGTGGAACTGGCTCTACAACCTGGTCGCACCCGGTGTTGCCCTGGCCACGATCGGTGTCATGCCCCGCATTGCAGGCAGTGAGCAGATCGATCGCCCACGCGCCGGACTGATCGTTTTTTTCGCGGCGTGCGGACTCCTTATGGCGGCAAAATTCATAAATATGTCCATTGTCGCGGTCTGGCAGATGAATGCGCTTGGGTTTCTTGTGGTCCTGGGCTGGTGGGCAACATCGATCGTAAGGCTCATGCCTCGTCAGCTTGACCTGGCGCGGCAAGCGATCCCTGTCAGGACGATCGCTGTCGCACTTATGATCGTCTTGGCTGTAGCGCTTGCCGGGACATCCAGCGATCAGCGAAATCCCGCGCTTTACGGGTTGCGGTCGTGGGCCACGTACCCGTCCCTCCTCATGCGTCCGTTCCGGCACCTGGACGGCTGTATCAAAATGGACTGCGTCGCCAACAAACCTGATCAGCGCGATGTTGCGTTAATCCGTGCGCGCACGCGCCCCGGCGAACAAGTCGCGATTGTCGGCGACTTGTTCGATTGGACCTACCTCATAGACGCCCATCGGCCACCTATGCTCGCATTCCTGCCGTCGCTCGTTGTTTTCACGCAACACCAACTCGATGAGTCGTGGAAACGCATGGCTTCGGCGGATTACTGGTTCATCCCCACAAATCCAAATGGCACTTTAAAGATAGACAACGCAGATCTCAGCGCTCTCGTCATACCTGCGTTAAATCGAGATTTTGTTCCGGATGGTGTAGGCGATCGACTTACGGCCTGGAAAAGAAAGCGTTGATCGCGTTGGCTCGACCAGTCTCGACGGCTCAATTCCGCGCGTCGTATTTTCTGGTGCCGGCAAATACAAGGCTACGTAAAAAATTCACGCAGTAGCTGGCATAAAGAAGATTGCGTGACCGAAGAGAGTAACCTCCATCCTTGATCATGAGCTGGCCCGAACGTTCCAGGCGCGCAAGCCGGCGGCGCAAGAACTCATCTGGTGAGTATCGGTCGAGAAGCTCCGCTCGGGTCATATTTCGCTTTGCATGCAGCATCTCGCGAAGCATCCGGATTCGCAACGACGTCATGTTCAGATTCAGAAAGGCCCAAAATCCGAAGGCAAGCGCAATGTAGGTCGTCGCAGACGTGAGCCATAGCCCGGTCAATTCGCCCGCGGACGCCAGCGGGGGTCCATTCGATGCTACAAGAATTGCCGTGAATAAAAACCCGAACAAAAATCCGCAAATCAGCGCCCGGGCGATGTGGAGTTTCAGGAGCCTGCTGCACAGAATCTGCACGAAACAATTTGCAGCCATCCCGACGATTGGAGCAAAGGTCAAAAGCCATTCGGCGCGCACCTGATCATCCCCCCAATTCAAGGCCGAACAGCCGGTTCGCCGCATCGAATAGCGTTGCGAAGCGCCGTCCCCCCGGCGCCAAGCGATAGCCAGCGTCATCGCATTCAACGAGCTTGCTGAGTGTCAGAAGCTCAATGCGCTGTGACAGTTCTCTGCCTTTGCCGAACTGGCCGAAAAGATCAGCCTCGCTGCACTCACCCTTCATGGCTACATAAGACACAATGCTGAGCGTCGGGCTTTTCTCTTCGATTGCCGAATACAGGACGACGTAGACCAGGGAGCAGGACACATAAAAAATGACGAGGCGAGTGATCTCGGGGGCCGTGAACGCTGCAAGGAATGCCGGCACACCTGCTATCAGCGCCCCGGCGACCGCCAGCAAAGGCGCCAGCAAGAAGATAACCAGAATCGCGCGAATCTGACGCGCAGGAATCCAAAGCCGCCATAGCAACAGCTGGGAGCAAAAGGATATCAACAAAAGAGCTATTCCAGTCAGCAATACATTCATTGGTTCCGGCCATCTCACGAGTCTGCGGGTTTCCGCCGGACAATATCCGGCACGGGGACACTATTGGATTGGCACTCCCTGATCCAGTTCAGACGAATCTCGAACACGCCGCCACGCCATCTTTTCTGGATTTATTCCAGAAATTGTCGTACCCGAACCCGCAACGTTCCAGGGGTGGCGTAATTTGCCAAGCGGACCAAGCACAGGCGGCAAGGCTCCAGTTCGTGTGCGCGACAAGCGTCGGTGGTCATGGCTGGTCACCTTGCTCAAGGTCGGGCTGTCGGCGCTCGCATTCGGCGTCGTGGCATTTTCCGTCGATCTCTCGGCGGCATGGCAGCATGCGGCCAACCAATCAATTCCCTTTGTCGGGCTCTCTGCTCTCATTCTGACGCTGCAGCTTTTGCTTGGCGGCCTGCGCTGGCATGCCATTCTGGCCAGGCTCGGCGCCAATCCGTCGCTGCGTGAGTCGGTGCGGCTCTATTACATCTCCGCTTTCTTTAATGCCTATCTGTGGGGAGCGGTCGGGGGCGACATGCTGCGAGCATGGCTGAGCTATCGACGAGCGCTCAGCGCCAAAACCGCGATCAACTCGGTCGTCCTCGACCGCATCGCAGCACTGGCTGGCGTTGCAATTCTGGTATTGGTGACCGCGCCGATATTTTTTTCGCGGGTGGGCAGTGCGCTTCCAATGTATGTGCCAGTCGGTCTCGCCTGCGCGGGGCTGATCGCCATCGCGGTGGTGGCAAATCTTCGCCGACTGCCGGCCACCTGGCTCGGCACGAAATTCATGCGGTTTCTGCAGTCCCTCGGCGACTCGGTGCAACAGGTTTTTCTTGACCCCAAAGCTGCGTTTCCGGTGCTCAGTTTTGCCGTCCTTGCCCAAATCGCGCTTGGCGCGGCCACCTTCGCGATGGCCGCAAGTCTCGGCATAAAGGTCACCCTCCTCGACTGCATGGTTTTGATGCAGCCGGTCGCACTCCTGGCCAACCTGCCGATTTCGGTCGGCGGGTGGGGCGTGCGCGAGACGGCCGTCGTCCTGCTGTTTGGGCTGATCGGGGTCCCCTCGAGCGCCGCGCTTGTTCTGTCGCTGCAGCTTGGCCTGCTTGCGCTGCTGGTCGTCTTCCCGGGGGGAATATTGTGGCTGTTATTGCGGCTCAAAGAGCGCGCGCCGAAGCCGGCGGCGTGATATGCATCGGCCGGGGCAACGATAGTCGTTACGATGGACACCAAGCAGCACCTTGGCGAACCTGAAGCCTACTGGAACCGCGCCGGCGAGGTCAGCTACGCGCAGGCCATGTACAGCAGCGCCGATGTGGAACGTCACGTCCGGCTGCGCCTGTGGACTATCGCTGTCGACATTGCAGCCGAAATCAGGATTCCCAATAGCGGACGGGTGCTGGACTTTGGCTGCGGTGACGGCGCATTTGCCAACGAAACGCTCGCGTCGCACTTCCGCGCGATTGACGGCTACGATCTGGCGCCGGCCGCGATTGAGCGGGCGAATGCCGCCGCGCCCGGGCCGCATTTGAAATTCGTTTCCGCCGATCTGTTGACTCTCGATTATGCCGCATTGCCGCGCTATGACGGCGCATTCCTCATCGGAATCCTGCACCACATCAAGGCGGCAACGCCGGATGTTCTTCGTTCGCTGGCACGAGTAACCGACAAGATCGTTGTGCTCGAGCCGAACGGCAACAATATCGTGCGCAAACTGCTCGAATTGACGCCCAGCTACCGTAGCGCCGGCGAAGACAGCTTTCGCACGCAGGAAATGATCGATATATTTTCGGATACGGGCTGGCGTGTCATGGTTGAAAAGCGTCTCAACCTTTTTCCCAATTTTACGCCAAGCCTGGTTTACCGGCTGCTCGCGCCGTTGGAACCGTATATCGAAAGGAGCACGCTTTTGAACGCGCTCTGCACGGTCAACATGTTTGGCGCGGTCCGCCAATGAATGGCGTGTAGCGATATGCTCGTCACCAATTTCAAACTCAAATACGTCCTCTACAAGCTCGTCTGCGGATTTTACCAGCTCTTCGATGTGGGCCGGATCCATCCGATGCGCGAGCGCTCGTTGCGCGCGCTCCAGCGAACGGTCGACTACATCGAGCGCGCCCTGCCCGATGCTCTTGGCTTTGACAGCCAGCGTGAGCTGATCGAGTACGCGCTCGCGGAGGCGAAGATCGACGGCCATTACCTCGAATTCGGCGTGTACACGGGAGGCACCATCCGTTTCATCGCTTCGCGCATCGGAAAGCGCATCATTCACGGCTTTGACAGTTTCGAAGGCCTTCCCGAAGCATGGGGTGGGTTCAATCTCGGCCGCAGCGCTTTCGACGCCGGGGGGAAGCTTCCGCGCGTGCCGGGCAATGTTCGCCTTCATCGCGGCTTGTTTGATGCGTCGCTGCCGCCATGGCTGAAGGACAATAGCGGGCCGGCAGCGTTCGTGCATGTCGATTGCGATCTCTACAGCTCGACACAGACGATTTTCACGTTGCTGGCGGACAGGATCGCGCCGGGCACGGTCATCGTGTTCGATGAGTACTTCAATTTTCCGAACTGGGAACAGCACGAATACAAGGCGTTCCAGGAATTTGTCGCCAGCCACGGCGTCACATACACGTATCTCGGGTTTGCGCGGCAACAGGTTGCAGTGCGGGTCGACTCGCGCGGCAGGTCGGGCGCATGAACAGCGCACGCCAATATGCGGCTGACGTCGTCATGACGCCGGCCGCCGCCAAGCTTCACTCTCCGGAGAGCGTGCTTGCGCCCGCGCGCGACGGCCCGGTCGAGCTCACGATCTTCATTTCCTGCTACAACGAAGAGCCTTTTATCGTCAAAACGATCGAGACCGTTCGCGCTGCGCTCGCCGAAGCGGGCCGCTCCCAGTACGAGCTCATCGTGATTGACGACTGCTCGAACGACCGTTCGGCGAACCTGGTTGAGGACTACATACGCACGCATCCGGACGAGCGGGTCCTGTTGCGACGGAACAAGCGCAATCAGGGGCTAGCGCAGAATTATTTCGATGCGGCATTCATCGGCAAGGGCAAATATTACCGGCTGATCTGCGGTGACGACGCCGAACCGATGGACACCATGGTGGCCGTGTTTCGGGAAATTGGCCAGGCCGACATGCTCATTCCGTATTACATCAGCAGCGAGGGCAAGAGCTTTTCCCGCCGGATGATCTCCAACACCTACTCACGGCTGGTGAACTTCATCAGCGGCCTTCGCCTTCACTACTACAATGGGCTGGCTGTGCACCTTCGCTACAACGTCATGCGATGGCATCCGAACACCCGTGGCTTCGGGTTTCAGGCCGACATCATCTGCATGCTGCTTGACCAAGGCTTCACCTTCAAGGAAATACCGGTTCGAACGATCGAACGAAAAAAGGGCGACTCGAAAGCGCTGACCTTCAAAAATATGCTGTCGGTATTTCACACTCTCGTCGATATCGTCATTCGACGTATTTCCAATCGCGTATACCGGCGCCACTGAGCTGTTACGCGTGATGAGCTCCCGGCATCCGATGCAGGACGTCCCTCCTCGCCTCCTCTACGTCGTGTCCGAGGACTGGTATTTCCTCGCGCACCGCCTGCCGATGGCGCGCGCTGCACGCGACGCAGGATACGAGGTGCATGTTGCCACCCGGGTTGTCGACGGGGCCCCGGCCATAGAGGCGGAAGGTTTCAAGTTACATCCGATACCGTTCAGGCGCGGCCGCGTGGCACTATTTTCAGCGCTGAACACAATGTTCACGTTGCGTCGTCTGCATCATGACATCGCACCGACTATAGCCCACCATGTCGCTCTGCAAGTCATTGTGCTCGGCTCGTTGGCCTCGCTTGGCCGACTTACGCCAGTCGTGAATGCTTTCACCGGCTTCGGTTTCATATTTACTTCTGAGACCATGAAAGCGCGGCTGCTGCGACCGGTTATTGTGGTTCTGTTGCGCCTTCTTTGCATGCGGAAAAAAACCGTGGTGCTGGTGGAGAATCCCGACGACCGTGACGCGCTTGTTTCTCTTGGCATCGCGTCCGATCACATCACTGTCATTCCAGGATCGGGAGTCGATATCAGACGTTTCCAGCCGATGGCCGAGCCTGCAGGAACGCCGACCATTGCCTTTGTTGGCCGACTTCTCGAGGACAAAGGAATCCGAACGCTTGTCACTGCAATCCGATTGCTGAACAGCCGTGCACATACCGTAGACCTACTGATTGCCGGCGACGTTGATCCCGCCAATCCGGCGTCCATCAGCGCCTCTGAGCTGACGGACTGGACCCGGGACCCGAACGTCCGCTGGGCTGGTCACGTGAAAGATATCGCTGAGATTTGGGCGCAGGCCCATATCGCTGTGCTGCCGTCTCGCCGGGAGGGCCTGCCCATGGCTTTGGTCGAAGCCGCGGCCTGCGGCCGACCCTTGATTGCGACAGACGTGCCGGGCTGCCGCGAAGTGGTGCGCCCAGGCGAAACGGGCCTGCTGGTTCCGTTCAATGAACCGACGTCATTGGCCAATGCCATCCGTCAACTCGCTGACTCACCAAGTTTGCGCCAGCGTTATGGCGCCGCCGCGAGCCGCTTGGCTGTTGAAAAATTCTCAGCCAGGGCAATCGGCGATCAGATCGTTCAACTGTACAAACATTTAGTTGGTGGATTTTCGCCGTGACGTCGCCATGACCAGTATCAACGCGTGGGCTGCTCTCGAGGAATTCGGGGCAATTGCCGCTATTGCGTGCATGCTCAGCGTCGCCTTTATCGTTGGTTCGCGTACGCTCCTTGTTCGCTATGCAATGGCGCGCCCGAATGCCCGATCCTCGCACAGCAGCCCGACGCCGCAAGGCGGCGGGATTGGCGTGATTGGAGCTACTATTGTCGCGGTCGGCTGCGTTTATCTGTTGGTACCGGAAGCGATGGGCGACCCCGGTCGGGTCGTGAGCCTGTTTGCGTCAATCATCGCATTGGCAGCGCTCGGTCTCACCGACGACATCCGTCCGCTGAATGCGATGCCGCGAATCATCCTGCAAATTGCTGCCGCCGCGCTCGTGATCTCGACCCTCCCTGCCGACCTCCGGCTCGTCCCCAGCCTGCCCTGGTGGCTCGAACGCACGTTCGTTCTGATCGGTTGCGTCTGGTTCATCAATCTTGTGAACTTCATGGACGGAATCGACTGGATGACGGTCGCCGAATTGGTGCCGATCACCGCCGGCCTTGGTATTTTCGGGCTGATGGGCGCTCTGCCACAGGACGCCACTTTCGTTGCCATTGCCCTGTTCGGAGCCATTGTCGGCTTTGCCCCTTTCAACCGGCCGGTCGCGCGTTTGTTTCTCGGCGACGTCGGCAGCCTGCCAATCGGATTGATTTTGAGCTGGATGCTCATTTTGCTCGCCGGCAACGGCCATCTTGCTGCAGCGTTGCTGTTGCCACTCTACTATCTGGCAGACGCGACGATCACACTGGCGGGTCGCATCACCAGGGGCGAACCCATCGCGGAGGCCCATCGGGACCACTTTTATCAGCGCGCCACCAGCGGTTACGGCATCTATCAGATTGTCGGTATCGTGTTCGCGCTCAATGTTGTGCTTGTTGCACTGGCAGCAGTTTCAATTTGGAACGCTGCGGCCGTGTGCCAGATAGCAGTTCTGGCCATCGGAGGCGCCCTGGTTGGTGCGGTCCTCTGGATTTTCAATTCCGCCAAAGACTAGTGCTCGCCGCGCTAACACCGCGAAACACATTTTCAGAGTGGAGCAGCGTAGATGCTAACGGTGTCACCCGGCTAGATTTCAAGCGCAGGGAATTCACGGGTGCGAGTCAGTCAGGACGCCTGAGCACGGACGGCTTGCGATCTTATTTCTTCTACAAGGGACGTATTGAGGATTTCCTCAAGCCGCGCGAGGGCTCGGGCCACAGTCGCACCGTTTATCACTCGGTGGTCGTATATAATTCGCACGGTTACTTTGCCTTCGCGGCTTATCACGCCGTAGTTCAAGGTTGTCGTCAAAGGTGTCAACGGATGCAACGATTCAGCCTCCAGCGCGGAATAAACAGATACGGCGAAAGTACCGAAGAAGTTTGACCGCTGTCTCCCGATGTTTAGTGCAAGCCACCACAACAGCCGACGGAGCGGGCGAGGAAGAGCAGCAAACCGCAACGATCGCCGGAAGTCCTTGATTGCGTCAACTGGAGCGGTCGAGGCGTGGTGAAGGATGCGCCCAAGGTCATCCAGTGACCGCGCTGTCGGGTCTTTGATCAATATCGAGAAGAGGCTGGCCTCGCCCTCATAGTCGCGTTCAATGATGATGCTGGCATTGCTCAAGGGATATTCGTAGAGCGACGGCCAAGGAATTTTGACGTAGGCGCGCCGAAGCTCAGGAAATTCACTTGCTACGAGTGCATAGGCTTTTACAAAAATGGCGGTCCATCGGGGCCGATCGTCACAGGCCGCCCTTGCACTGACAACAGGTTGCAGGGACATCAGGCGTTGTACGGGGACGCTGGGAATGGAGGCAGCAAAATGCAGAAGGTCGACAACCGTGCGTCGCGGTAACGACAATGGAATAGCTCGCCCGCGCAATCTTTCTCTCCAGGAATTATAGCATCCAGGGGATGAGGCTTTTCGTGTCTGTCATGTACGCACGGTATTCTTCGCCGAACGATTCGAGCATCATCCGTTCTTCTCGCTTTACGCGGAAAGCATAGAGGACCGCCGCGCCGATAAGTCCAGATCCGCCCGCGAGCCAATTGGGCAACAGCAGCATTTGAGCGAGGCCCAACAGGAAAAACGAAGAATACATCGGATGCCGGATAAGCCGGTACACGCCATTTTTTACCAGCGCGTGGTGGTCGCGAACTTCCAGCGAGATTGACCAATTACGTCCAAGATCCACATGGCTGCGACGGAAGAGCCACAACGCCGCACACTGAGCCACCGGCCCGAGCCACGCAATCGCAGGGATAAAAGGCCGATCGAGCAGTGCTGGAAATCCGGTCAAGACGTATGCAGCCGGGATCACAAACAATCCGAGCGACGCAAAGGCGAGAAGAAAAGATTCCCGGCGATCGTAAAACGATGCCCTGACCTCAATTTTTTTCGCCCTTCGTGCAAAGGGATGTCGGATGATGTACCAGCCGGCCAGCCCGGCGAACCAAACGATTGCGGCGGCCGCCTGCGTCATCATGTAATGATCTCAAAAGTGCTGCGCCCTTCCGGCCGCACGTTTACGATGTCGGTATTCCACACAAGACGCAATATTGACGACAGTTGTTCTCTGGTGGAGAATCGGAGGCGTTGAGTACGCAATCGAGGCAGTAGAGTATGCGTGTCCTTTCCCTTGGTATCGTTGCTTTTTTTGGTTTTGCTTTCCTCGCACCGGCATCGTCCAGTGCCCGCGATATTGTCCATTTAAGCGGTTATCCCGCAGGCACGATCGTCATAAAGACGAGCGAACGTCGCCTCTACTATGTTACCGATTCTGGAAGTGCGATCCGCTACCCGGTGGGTGTTGGCAAGGCAGGAATGGCGTGGTCAGGAAAGACCACCATAGACGGCAAATACATAAAACCGGCCTGGCAGGCCCCCGAATCGATCAGAAAAGACTACTCCCGGCTGGCCCCCATCATCCCCGGTGGGAGTCCGGCGAATCCTATGGGCTCGGCCGCCATGACGCTCAGTGGCGGGGGCCAATATGCCATCCACGGCACCAATAACCCGGGTTCGGTCGGCGGATTCGTGTCACACGGCTGCATACGAATGCACAACGCAGATATTATGGATCTGTATGCGCGGGTCAGTTTGGGTACGACGGTTATAGTTTTACGATAAGCGCGAAGGCGGGGAACCATGAAGGCGCACGTAATTACCTCTGCAAGGATAGGCGCCCTTGTGGCCGCCATCGCATTTCCGGCTGCACCGGTGTTCGCATACTGGCAATTCATGGAGCGGCCGCCAGGTGTCGAGGTTAAACCGTCGCCACGATATGCGAGCAAAAAGGCATGTGAAACGGCGATCAAGCAAGCCGAAGCATCGCTGAAAAAGGCATACCCCAATCGTTACCCCTTGGTGGGAAGCTGCGAAGAGTATCGCTAGCGCCGGCAGCTATTACAGGTATCTGGCTCCATAAGTAACGTTGATTGCTGACTCGCCGACCGGCCTAAGGACGGCGTTCGAAGACGCAAGTTCATTTACTTTGGAAATGTAGTCGAATATTCGGCGCTGTGGCTTTTCCGCACTAGTTGTCGATGCTCAAACCACGATAATTGTTATTCAGGTTTAACTGGTGGGGTGCCCTCATGAAGAAACTCGTCGTGGTGTTCTGCTCACTAATGCTTGCTCTGGGCCTTTCCGGCTGTATCGGAAAGGGCAAAGCCCCAGTTGGCAAGGGCAAAGCCCCGGTTGTTCAAACTAGGGGATAAACTCCAACACACAAACAGTCAGTAGAGGTCAGAACTTGCTGATCTCTCTGATTTGTTTTGGTTGGTGTTTACGTCGGGCTGTTATCCCGAGAACCGCTCGACGCCTAAGTGGGGCAGTTGACCTCAAGATTAGGAGGTGAGCATGCCGGGTTTGCGCACTTGGTGTGGCAGCGTTATGGCGCTCTGCATGGCGGCGGCTATGGCTGGGCCGACAGCCTCGTCAACTTTGGCAAATGAGCCCAAGCCCGAAACTGCAATCGGAACGCCCAAGACAGCGCCAAGCTCCTACAGACCGTACTTTGTCGAATTCCGCTCCCGAGCCGCCGCAACTTACGGCCACATGTACGTAATTTACGGCCAGCTAAATGGGCGAGGAGAAATCATAAAAAGTGATATTGCGGGCCTGCATCCAGCAGGTGACGCGAATGATTGCGATAACTGCAGCGTCATTACTTGGACACTGGGGCATTTATTGTTCGTGCCGTCTGAAACTGGGGCCAGCGACGGCGACCTCGAAGAAAAGTATGTGACCGCTCGCTATCGCGTCATGGTGGACGCTGCGACGTTCAAAAAGGTTTCTGCTCATATCAACAAACTGAAGACGGACCAGCGGGTCTGGCATGCACTCCTGCACAATTGCGTGTCATTCGGAAATGATATTGCGGGATCCTTGGGCTTGAAGACGCCCACTTTTATTTGGATGGAACCAAAGGATTACGTCGAAAGCCTTCGTGAATTGAATGGCGGCAAGCCACAAAAACCACTGAGGTTTGCGGCGCCCGCGTCGGCGGAAAAGCAGCCAACGGCTCGTTTGGCGACCCATTCGCAAGTAGGTGGGACGGCTTCTGGCGCCGCGCGTTGATCGGGCGCATAGCTTAGGCGCCGGGCTACAGACCTTATTTTCCGATGTTGGGATTCAATCGTCTTGCCGCCGCGATGTCGGCTTCTGCGCCGTCTTTGTCTCCGGTCCTCTGCTTGTCGAGACCGCGATATAAATATGCGTCGGCGTCATTTGGGTTCAAACGAATTGCCTCGCTGTAGTCGGCGATGGCAAGTTCGTATTTCTCCTTGTTTTCATACGCCAGAGCGCGATTGTAGAACGCGATCGCAACATTTTCTTTCAATTCCGTATTTGACTGAATGAGCGCGGTGCAACTCCTGATCTGCGTGTCCCAATCAATGCCTGGATTGCCTGTGCACGCCTGCCAATGCGATGAAAGCTGTGCTGCCGCAGAAGTTACCGCCGCCGCCAGCAGGACGCTTCCGGCAACTCCGCGCATGGCTATTGACATCCGAGGCGCCCTTTCAAGTTTACGCGCGGTCAATCCGCCATCAATAGAACCAAGTGCGCACGCTGCCAGTCGATGTCCAGAGAGACGTCAAGGACCGTATCGATGCCAGGTGCTTATGTGATCGCGCCGCCAATCGTACCGACAGCCAACGTGACCGGAACGATTTTCCCGCTAAGATCACCCATACCTGCGTAATATCAGGCATTGGAGCACAGATGTCATCCGTTCAACCAATTTGCCTGATCACCGGCGCGTCGGCGGGTATCGGCGCGGCGCTCGCCCACGTTTGTGCGCGCCATGGTCATACCCTGGTCCTGGCGGCAAGGAGAAAGCCGCAACTCGACGCCTTAGCGGCTGCGATTACCGCGAAGGGATATGCCCGTCCCCACGTAGTTGCCGTCGATTTAAGTACAGACGATGGCACACATCAGCTGGTGGAAATATTGGCTACCCGAGGTCTTGAGCCCGCATATGTGATCAACAACGCGGGTTTCGGGTTGCTTGGTGAAGCGGCCACACTCGACCGCGAACGTCAGCTGGCCATGATTGATCTCAACGTTCGCGCGGTGACAGACCTTTCGTTACGCTTTAAAGCGAGCGTCAAGAGACATAGAGGTGGTATTCTCAACGTCGCGTCCATCACTGCTTTCATTCCTGGGCCCGGCATGGCGGTATATCACGCTACAAAATCATACGTGCTGTCCTTCACTGAGGCGTTACATTACGAGCTGGCCGGTGAAGGCGTACAGGTTTGCGCGCTCTGTCCCGGTCCGGTCCCAACCGAGTTCTTTGGCCGCGCTGGAATCCCGCGCGATTATTTCCCGAGGTTTCTTGGTCGCTCCGCATCACGGGTAGCCCGAGACGGGTATCAAGGTTTGATGGGAAAGCAGAGTGTGATCGTCCCCGGAAAACCCAACTTTGGCTTTACCCTGCTGACCAAGTTGCTGCCACGGGCATGGTCCCTTGCTTTCATGCAGAGACGTTGGAATCGGCTCCGTGCAAGCTAATGCGTTGACACTCGTGGGCTAGCGCTGCGCTTGACGTTTTTCTATTGCAGGCACTTTTGACATGATTCCACCTGCAACCCCAACGCCAACGACATAGACCCAGCCCTGCACAAAATCGAACAAATGCGAGTTGAAAAGCGAGCCAACGATATTCTGCACCACGATAACCAGGCCAATCCATTCGGCGAAGCTATTGCCGCGAAACAGCAGCAGATGCGCTATCCACATCGCCCATAGTACGGCGACCCCGACAAGGCCGAGCTGGATCGCCACGGCTAGCGTCTGATTGTGTGGGTTGGTGGAGGCAACCCCCGCAGCGCCAGTTTGTCCGACCGCCGACTCTTCGAATAGCGCATGAATCGATCCGGTCCCATGACCGAACACCGGCGACTGCCGGACGAATTCAATCGATTTTCTCCAGAATTCAACTCGCTCGCCCGAAGATGTTCTCTCGTTGGTTGCTTCGTATTTATGCAATTCAGTCTGAATTGCCTCGGTCCGTCCACGCAAGTAAGGCGACGTAGTCCAAGCAATGACTCCGATCACGATTGCGCTGGTAAATGCCACAGCGATGCCCTTGGCTTTCAATCTTTTGATTGCAAATAGTACGAGCAAAATCAGAGCAACAACCAGGATCGTGCGGCTTGTCGATAAGTAGACAATATCGGCAACCATCGCGGAGATGATCGCCGTACAGCCAAATAGCCAAACCCACCTCCTGCGCTCCGCAGCTTCGTGCGCCAGGAACATCAACCCAAATATACAGGTGACGAACTCACCAGCTTGTGTCGGAGCATTTTTTACCAACACATTGCCATCAAGTTCGTGAATCAGCGTAGATGCTAACGGTGTGACCATGGCTATGGCCGTCGCGGCCAGCAATGCGACACACGAAACCAGATAACCCATGAACACCCATTCGCTGTTTCCAGATCGACGGAACTGAGCGAGTAACAGCGGTATAGCCAGCAATTTTAAAAATGAATCGAGGCCTTTCCAGCGCTCGAGCAGCGAGACATCCGCCCACAGCATCCCGATGACGCCGAGCGCGACGAGCAAAACAGGCAAGCCGCCGGCAAGCGCCGAGACTTCGCGACGTATCTCTGCCCAATGCAACGTGGGAATCAACGCGAGTAGCCAGAATACCGCAAGAATGCCGGTCGCGGAGGTTGACCAAGGCAGCGACACAGCCAATGCCACGACAAGTCCGTCCGCGAAGGATGCGAGCTTCTCTTTTGAAAATCCCGCCATGGCTCAACTCACGGTCGTAACTGAAGACGCGCCCTGAAGCGCCGATAGACCCTGCCGTGCGCGGATGCCATCACCAGCGGCAACCCCGGCAAGCTTCCGCTCATTCTCGGATAGCTGCGAACGATCGGCGTCTCTATGCCAAAGATGGAGCACACCCGTTGCAAACGTGCCATCCTTGCGGCGGACGCCGGCATGTAGCAGGCGTACGATGATATCGGAATCTTCCTTACCCCACCCGTGGTAGTCCGCATCGAAGCCATCAATGCAATCAAGATCTGCCCGCCAAATGGCGAGATTGCATGATCTTGCGCCTTGCCAGATCCGTTGACGGACCCGGCGCAAGGGTCCGAGCGGAAGATGCACCAGCGCTGACAAGCGATTGACACCGCCACGCCAGCGTTCGGCGAACCAACGTCCAAAGCCCCAACTCTCTGGGTTGAGCTTTTCCCGCAGCACTTCCGTTGTAAGGCCCGCCGAGAGTAAAATGCGATTGCCGGTGACAAACCATCCGGGCTCCGCCAACCGACGATGGGTGGCGATAAAGTCCGACCGCACGATGCAATCACCGTCGAGAAAAATACAATAGGCGCCGCGGGCGGCCAGAATGGCACGGTTTCGGATTTCTGCCGCCCGGAAACCGCGGTCAGCGTGCCAGACGTGATCAAGACGGCGACTGAATTTCGCTTTCCAGACGTCGACCAGCTTTGCCGTGGCCTCACCCGAGCCATCGTCGGCAATAATGACTTCGAAACCGCTATCATCCTGTCGCGCGAGCGATCGCAAGACCGCGTCGAGCGCATCTTCGCGGTTATAGGTCGTAACGATGACGGAAATCAGTTCGGCCACGGATGCCCTCTTCTCCAGCCTTTAGCCGATGTCGGTTGCGCCGACAAACCCCTAGGGCCTGTGCGGCCGTCAATGTTAACTTGGCGCTGACTCCCATGCCTCAACGGGCTCCATCAGATTATGCAAAAAATATCAGCTTATATTCTCTCCTATAACGAGGCGGAAAAAATCGAAGCAGCCATATCCAGCGTGCTGTGGGCGGACGAAGTCGTCGTGGTTGATTCATTCAGCACCGACCGTACTGCCCAGATTGCTCGTTCGCTTGGCGCACGAGTTGTCGACGTGCCCTTCAAGGGTTTTGGCGATCTGCGCAATCGTGCGATAGAGGCCTGCGATTTCGACTGGATTTTCAGCCTCGATGCCGACGAACGCTGTACCGAGGCTGTCCGCGATGAAATTCTGGCGCTGCTGGCCGGTTCACCTCCGCATGAAATCTACATGGTGCCGCGGCGCAGCTACATGATGGGCCGCTGGATCCGGGGCTCGGGCTGGTA
>Ga0134125_10001836_pt1 | contig 25676 bp, 9 predicted proteins | sample KB31751_FD_96464 | JGI IMG/M metagenome (GOLD analysis project Ga0134125, IMG submission 96464) | Terrestrial soil microbial communities with excess Nitrogen fertilizer from Kellogg Biological Station, Michigan, USA - KB3-175-1 | ecosystem: Environmental > Terrestrial > Soil > Unclassified ...
AGATTAAGAGGGAATATTAATACAAGCCAAGTCTCGAGAAGATATTCCACTACTAACACTACACTTGAAAATGGAATACTATTCGACGTCGATTACATAGGCAGCTCGAATGTATACAAAATAACATTTCACAACTTACAGTCAGAGGATTTCACTTGGCTGCCGGTGGCTCTCGACGGATTATTAGTTCTAAAAGGTTTCAAGCTTGAATATAATCCACGAGATATCCCAAATGGAAAACAAGACAATAACGCAGACAGTAACAAAACTGGTGTCTTGTTTATTCGTCGTTTAAACCTGGCCAAAGAATACCCAGTTGCGTTTGGCATTTTTCGCTTCTTCGAGGCCTGTTTTATTATAGTACTAATGTATATCGCCTTCAAGTGGGGCGAAAGCTTTATAAACACTTGGATGTAAATAACGATGATGTTGTTGCCCCTGGACCAGTTTTTGTCGCCATTTATACTTCTTTTTATTATCTGCTGAGGTGTTGTTCATTTTCACCTTTTGGTTATAATTCCAACCTCTCTTACAGCTTAAAGTAATAAATATATACAAAGCAAAGTGTGAGAAAGAGGCGAAACCCCACTCTGTCGCCATTTTCAAAAATGGCCGACAAGGATGTTGAAATGAGCGAGGCGGAAACTGGACAAGAATTTGCGACTGGCATACAAATTGCTGGAGTAATTAATATTGGCGACCTAGGGGCACCTCCGAGACGCAAGCGAAAAGATCGACCTACAGCTGCGGATCCAAATGCAACAACAGCAGCCGTTAATTTGGCTATTGAAAAAGCGGCATTGGCTCATGACCTTCTTCCCCCGCCTGCAAAAAAGCAGAAGATAGAAAAGGTTCGCATCAAACAAATTGACCTGGCTGAAGAATTGGAAGAAAGTGTCAAAAAGTTAAAAGCAGACATTGAAAAGCTTGAAGTTGAACTTGCACAGCCCGGTATCGCGAAATCCGAGCTAGAACGTTTAAATGAAGATTTGAAGCTTAGCAGAGAAGCGCTAAGAGAAGCGCAAGCTGATGTAGCACGAGCACGGGAAGAGAAAAAACAAGCGCGTCCCGCCTTTGTCTCTATAGACATTGAGGAGGCAGAAGGAGCTGACGAGGCAATCGAAGCAGCTGAAAGGGCGGAAGGAAGAGACAGCGATGATGGCGAGGCTGATGAAGCCGATTTTGAAGCCGAATTGGAAGAAGCTAGAATGCTCAAGACGATGGCCGATTTTGAGAAAAAGCGCCGAGAACAAAAGGCAGAAAAAGTAGCCGAAGCGTCGATCTTTCGTAACCCTAACGTCAAACCAAAAGAGAGTAAAAAGTTGGGCAAGCACGAAGATATCGAAGAATTTCTCAAAAAGAGAGAGAAGGAGATTGAACTGGAAAAATACGCCAACAATTTCGCCTATCTAGATGCCATTATGAGAAGTAACGGCTCCATCAAGAGCCAAGTGTTCGAATTCGCCTGGAGTTTGTTCAATAGTGGCAATTCTTTGACAGGATTCGGCTGCATTGATACAGCAGTAAAGTACAATAGACCAGTAAAATCAACTCACGACGTGCAGCATATATTTGTGGCCACGTTATTAAAAGACATGCCTTCTTTGACAGAGCGCCTCGAGGCCATCTTTGCCGAGAAGGATAACCAAAGGCATTCGCTAGCTTTGGGCAGTCTTATCGCTGATTTGGCCGCAAAGACAGCCGAGTTCACCGATACTCCTTTTGTCGGGCAAAATGGAGTTTCTAGAACTCGATTCGTAGTAAACGTTCTGAGAGAGTACGATGATTATGAAGAGATGGAAACAGAGATAAATCCAGAGACCGGTGAGCGAGTACTTAGACAATATCTTTACCAAAAACTGCAGCGCATGAACCTCAGAAATAGCTTACCCGAATTCGAATTCATTACAGCCGAGCCATCCAACGCCCTGACTATCGATCTAGTTTCATTGCAAGCCTTGATAAATGGAGAATTCGGTCTCCAGACACTAGAGGGTACAGATAACTTGGCCTATTTCGTACTATCCATCCCTGTCAATCTCTTTCTAAAACAAATGTTAAAGGCGATAAGAGGGACTCAGGATCAGCTTGCCGTACAATATTATTATCAAACAAGCTCCAAATCAACAAATCCAGAAAGTGACCTCAATAAATTTCGCAACAGACAGAAAAATGCATTGAAGGGTCTTGTGGAAGCATCGCGACGAATTCACGAACGATGTTATGTCTATGCAAAATTACTCGAAACTTCCAAACATGCTTACAGGGATCGAATGATCGTAACTGAACAACAAGCTTTCAGAGAGAACTACGGTATGCCTGTCAAATATCCCGCCTATGTATTTATCATTCTGCGTTTTTTTGGCTCCAAGCTACTCGATCCTATTATCAACAAGGACCCGGCGATCGAGCAGTTCATAGAGCTTGAGGACGCCTTCTTGGAAAACATGACAGAAACCCTTCTCTTTCCCTACGTCGGCCCGTTTGAGATAAAAGAAAGCGATATTCGTTCATTAAAAACGGCTCAACAAGATTCAAGCAAATCAAAAGTTACGGTATATAACCAGACAGAGAAGACATTGCCAACCTTTCTCTTATCAACAATAACGAAGGAACTATTGCAAGATGCCCGAGATATAGCATTCCCGCGCGTCGATTTCGCTGGTGTTGGAAAGGAAGGCGATACATCTGGTGAAGAGTTGCTAGAAGTTAGTGATGCAGAGATTGTTGATGAAGTTGGTGACGAAGAAAGAGTCGCAATTGGAGAAAAGATGGATATTGACAACCCACTTCCTGAAGAAGGGGCAGGCACAACCTCAAAAAAATCAACCAGTGCCAAACCCTCGACAATTCAAATGATCAAAACAGCCAAAGAGGAAGCTCAATCCTTGATGTATTGGAAATCTGGCTTGCTCGGACCATACATCACTAAAGTCAACGCAAGAATGGTTCGCGAACACCAGCAAATGGTGGCTCAATTGAGAATCGATCAATTGAGACGCCATTACAGATTAGAGGAAATGAGAAGAGTGTTGAATTATGGCGTGTTGAACAATCTTGATGAAATTCGCGACGATTACCTTACGTTATTGAAGAATGCAAAATCGCAATCGTTGCAGACCGTGAATCTGTTGACCGGGCTTGGGGTATTAGTAAAAGGACACCAAGAAAGCTTGAAGCGATTGATTGAGAAGGAGTTAAATGCCAGCCTCGTCCCCCAATCGGAGACATCGTCGTCGATATCTAATCCATTACCAAATCCAAGAGATGAAATGAAAATTCCATACGTCTGGGAATGGTTGGAAGAGGAAGCTCTTCCAGAAGAAGTCTACGTGAGTGTTATTGGTCCACATCTCACATTGACTCAGCATAATATTGAAGTAGAATTGGCCATGCTTAAGGAATTTTACTCCGAAACTCTCCGGCTCTTTGATATAACCGCATCGATTGCCTCTAAAATGATAGAAACCTCTGATTTGGATCAAGAGAAATCTGAAAGCGCAAAATTTAACTCTGATTTCGTCGATTCGATTATCTTGGCAAAGAAACTAATTGAAGATGCTTTCGACGACTACAGCGACATTGACAAGAATCTGATAGCATTTAGAGAGCGTTACGACAGCCAGGTTGGTGGCCTTCCGCAAACTTTCAATCCTCTTCAAAAAGGAAAGGGAAGAGTTAGCCCGATGATTCTCAATCCTGAAGAACGAGAAGCTTACAGATTGAAGATTCGCGAGGAAGTACAATTAGGAAAGAAAGTGGAAGCGAAAATAAAAAAACTCAAAGGCTTCTATGGCCCTGGGTATGCCGCAAGAAGAAACATATTGGATACAAATTTTGCTAGTTTGGTAAATTCCATTGATTCGTCTCCTAGTTTATCAAAAGAACAAAGGGTCGATCTATCAATAGACATCGATAGAGAACATGTCAGAATTCATCGCCTCCTGCTTGTCGAACCTTTGATGGACATTGATAAGTATAACAAGGTTGTCATTGAGGAGTTCTTTCAGAATTTCATGCTGAAAATCGACAAGAATTATAAGGCGCCTGGCGAAGATGACGAGAAAAAAGAACTTTCGCAACAAATTGAAACGGCCACACGAGAAGGCGCTACTACATCTGAACCTACCGAAACTGACGTAACCAGGGCCGAATGGGATTCTGATTATGCTGAAAGGAATCCAACACTCGAGTTCTACGAAGCGCCGGGTCTGGCTTACCCAATTATAACCAAGCATGATTACGAGCGACTTCTCAAGGCAGAACTTGTAACAGTCAACAAAATGCTCCTTCTCGATGAAAACGGAGAGGAAACGAAATTCGACGCAAACAAACGTGGCGATAGCGAATTCGAGGTCTTCAAACATTCGACCGAAGAAGAAAAGATGGCAAACACAGGAGGGGTGCACCCGATTAGTTACAAGATTTTCATTGTCCCCACAAGCGATTTCATTGACGTTGTTCTTAATACCGGGCATACAACTTTATCGACAGAAAGTTCTGCGTCCGCTTACAAAGCCTACGAAGAATTTGACAAGATTGCCGATGATCAAATCGCAAAACTTAACGCGGCTCTACGAGAACTACAATCATTCGAAAATCTAGTCACCAAGATAATGAAAGGTGTTGTGGAAGGAAGAATAGGCAAAGAAGCGGCACCTTTCATCGATCTTCAGAAGCGATTTCTCAAACACGCCTGGGAATCTCTCTTTGGTGCAACAACAGGAAGCTACACCAAAATTTACGAAGGGTCAAAAACGTTCTCGTCAGAAATTTCGGACTTTTCAGAACAAATCGAGACAAACGAGGCGTTTCTGGCTAAAATCGAAAAACTCAAAAAACTCCTGGACCAATTCAGCATGAAGCTTGGTTTGATACGTGATAAAAAGGATCGCCCATGGCTCAAAGTATTGGCCAAACGACCTGACAACTTTAGGGAAAGTGCAATTGCCTTCTTGAAATCGATTCTTCAGGCCATGTTCAAGGAATATCGCATCCTAAAGAACAATGCCGCTGAATTGTTATTTCTCGAAATTCCAAAGATCGACAAACTTAGAGTAGATACAGAAACAGTCTTCTATCAAAAAGACGATTTTGTGGAAGCATATCATGTGATAAACGATCATGAAAAGGAAGAACAAGGCGAATTCTTCGCCGACTTTCGCGCCAGGTCTCATTCATTCGAAGAATTCATTACCGCTCTAAATGAGTATTTGTTTTGGGAAGTTGAACAAGACCGAACCGAGCGCAAGGTTAGCGAATCAGAGCATGCCAAAAAAATCACGGCCCTGGAAATAAACTGGGAGGCAAAAAAGGCTGAAGTGGCAAAGAGAGAGAAGGCTTCGGTACTTCCACAGCAGCGGCAACAACAAGAGAAACCTATCGTTGACCCAATCTTGGGAAATTTGACAGTCAAACAACTTCTACGCCTAGAGTCAGATAAATCCTTCTTTGACCTGGTCTCTCTCTTTGATTTCGACATTGCGCAGCCATATTCAAAGTTATTGCGTTACGACAGAGTGGCAACTGATCTAAGGACGCGGATTGAACGTCTGGCAAAGATTTATCCTTGGGTAAAAGTAAGCGACGACGAGACAAACTACGACGCCACGTATCTCGAGTATTTGAAGCTGCTTGAGGAAAATCCAAAGGAGGTTTACACAAGACTAACTAAAATCATCGGAGAAGAAACAGAATTGGCTGAAAATACTGCCAAGCCTCTATTCGATTTGGAGAGACAGGAGAAATTGTCAGACAAGGAGCTGGAACATTTGGCCAAAGAGTTGCGTACGCTCGAAGCTCGTATAGAAATCATCAAGCGATATGACTATCTCAACACTGGCAAATGGTTCGATCAAGTTTCTGATGACGACCCAGTGATAATTGCTTACAGCAGAGCATTGAAGAAACGCAAAGGTGTCGTCAATAGAATTTGGGTAGAGCTAAAATTGGCCTATCCAGGCGTTGTCGAGCCAGAATTAAGCGAAGAAGAGTCTAAAAAGAAAGAGGGCAAAAAGAAAACAGGCAGACGTGCGCTGGTTGAAGATGGAGACGAGATGGATGTTGAAAAACCAACAGAAGTAATCAAAGCTCCAGGAAAAGTGATCACAGCGGAACCGACTACCGCCATTACTACCACACCCGCAAAACAGCCAGAAAAACCTAAAAAACCGCCAAAACCGGCCACTGGAAAAAAGAAAGCCTCGGCGAAACCTGCGGCTGCTTCTGCTGCGGCAGCTGCTGTGGCACCTCCGCCGACCCAACCAAAGCAAACTACCAAACCAACTCACAAGTTCAAGCTAGAGCCAATCGCATTTACATTACCTCCAGCATCGAAATGAACGAGGTTGTTGAATAAGACATCCTTTTATTTTTGTAAATACAGTTCATTAAGTATACTTAATTCACAACTCTTCTTTGTTGCTGTTGTTGTCCTTCTCCGCCGGTTACTGTATTTGTAGAGTAACCACGGCACCGATAGCCATGTACGCTCGTTCCGGTGTAGGGTTGGCACGGCCCTGGGCAAGGGGCGGTATCGTTGTAAAGCCAACGGAAATGAGCCACAAGACTGTCATGCGAAACCTGGCCAATCAACGTGTTAGTCAGTGCTTGTTTTGATAGTCGGCGATTTACCTGGTGAGTGGGTTGACGTCTGAGAATGTCAAGGGCACGAATGGCAACAATTGGATAGCCAAATTCAACCAGCTCCCCGATTCTGACTCCATAAATTACTTCTCTAATTCCGACGTTTACCATTTGGCTGATGACTGCAGAAGATGGCTCGGCTGTTGAATACATCGAAAATTTGTTTAAGAGTAGTCGATTGTTAATATGCGACTGACTGAAGCGAGTTGATAGAAGACGAATGATTTCACTTTCAGGGCTATCGGCATAAGTGGGGCCTGCCTGAATTTTCCCATTGCTTGATTCAATCAATACTCCACAATTGACGCCATCGACTGCCTCATTGGCCGATGAGCTATCCGAATGATCGACCAGAACGGCCGCGAACATTGAAGCCGGACAATGCAGATTGGCAGTGTTGACGGCTCCGTTGAATTGTAAGTCTCTTGCCCTGTTAATCCAATGTGTCCTGCAAACTTCTGGCACTCCGTTTACAACAGCATCTGGACAGAATTCTTTAATTTCTAATGGATTGTCGAGCGACGTTTCATAGGGGACAAATCCGCTTGTCGATTGTCCAGTCTGAGCAACTAGATTCGTTCTCCTGTTTTTCATTGCATCGGTTGGATAGTGACATGGACCATAGTAAATTCCTCCTGATGTTGGCGGTAGGAATTCGGCCTGGGCACTGCTGCTACCAGATAGAATCACTAATATTAAGCAAGGGAGGAAGCCCGCAATACACGCCGAGCAAATTTTAAATTCTTGATGTAAGAAGAGTCTCGTCATTCGTGGGTTCTTTTTTAAGCGAATAACAGAATAAATGAAACTCCTATTAGAAGTATTGGTTTTCAGGCAAAAAATAAATAACCCATCGCCCTACAAATCCTTTTTTGTCTTCCTTCTTTCTAATAACCCATTGCTAAACGATGATAATAAATATGGCAAACGACATTTATTTCTTCAAGCTAGATAACAAGTCCTCGCATCGATCAATACACTTGCGCACATCTCTGGCAAAAAACATGCAATGGGTTTGTATTGCGGCCACCGAGATTTCTTCGCCTTTGAATTTTGCCACAAAATCATCTACCAACGTTTGTTCATTGGGGAAGAAGAGAGTGAAGATCGCATGAATCTGTTTTGCGTTAGCATTCTTGATTTCTATTTGTCGACTAATACGGCCTGGACGCAAGAAAGCCTCGTTGATCAAACGTTCGCGATGATTTGTAGTCATGAATATTATCAAACCCTTTTTTGTAACAAGGCCATCGAGTGCATTGAGAACGCCTGAGAACGTGAGCGAGTCTGTGTTCGTTGTCTTAATTGCATCGGTTTGCCCATTCATAATAGCAACGTTTCCATGACCAGTCTCCAATCGAACGCTAACGGCATTTTTCTTGGGAGAATCCGGGTTCTTGTCACGCGACAGTTGTTCGGAAAATAAGGCATCTACGTCTTCAAAAACGACAAAGGCATCCGGCGGGACATTTTGTAGAAGTTTTAACATGCCAGAGTCAGATTGATTTTTGACCGCAGAATTGACCCAGTAGAGCTTTCGGCGAAAGTGAGTTGCTAATACACGAATCAATGACGTTTTGCCATTTCCAGGAGGTCCGTAGAGAAGGTAGGTACGATGGTAGGGGACATGTTTTGCGGCATACAAAGGCCCGTCAACAATGAAGGTATCAATTTCTTGGATAATTTCGTCCAACAGGGAATCGTTAAGAACTATCGAGTCGGTGGATCGCTTATCAAAGCCAACATCACTATTAACCCACATACAACGACTACTGAGATCATCAATGACAAACAGAGGCAATGTCTCGCCACCCTTTGTTCGTCTACGTTCTATAACAAAACGGATAAATTCACATATCCTATTTGCTGCATTTACACCAAACGCGAAGATCTTAATTTCCGTAGGCCGTTCGCCTTGATACGGTTGACTGATTGCATTCCACAAAAGCATCAAACCAAAGTTGCTTGTTCGTATAATACTATAACCTTCTCCTGGTATCAACACGCGTTCTCCAACATTAATTTTCTCAGATTGTTCTATTGCGTAGGACTTTCCTGTATAGTCGCCGATCAGAGGATCGATCCGTAACATATATTTACTTCGTTCAGACCATAAGACGGTTGCATCGGCCGTGTCTCGAAAATATTCTTGCAAAGCCACCAACGCTTCTGTTGAAACGTTATCCTGAATGGAAACTTCTTTTACCAACGAGGTCGTGATTATTTTGAAGAAGAATTGTAGGTATTCTCCGAGCTTAAAGTTATTAAAGAGAAACATAATAATCAAGGGCCAGATATAGCCAACATTTTCCATCAACGACGCAGTGATCATATTGATGCGACTTTTTGGAAATTGGGTTACGATTGAAGCGTGTTATTAATAATGGTCGATTCTAAAATTTTTGAATTATTTTACTACCATTTAAATAATTCAAAAAATGCCTTATTTCCCAAGCCCACCAAGCTGCCAATACACAACATCCTTGTTAAGTATTCAGATCAAAATGGCAGATACTTCGACGAATCTTCCAGACGATGTAAAAATCGAAGATGCCGAGGAAGAAAGGGAAGAAGACCCACCATATGACGAAATGCTAAAAAATTATCAAACAATGCTCAATGATTTTGCAAAAACCGGTTCAAGTTCCAACAGTACCAGATCGACATTACCTCCAACCGCAGCTGCAGCAACGACATCATCAGAGCCACCCGCCGTCGCGGCTACTCCTCCTTCTCCTAATGGTGAACAAGAGAAAAAGGCTGATCCACCACTTGGAGTCGGACCTGATGCCATCAAGGTTGACATTGATCCTGTCGAGAGCGATCTTGTCTATTTCATCTTCAAACTCACAGATAAAGCCTATCATTTAATCTGTGGCGCCATGCTCGAAGGCTTATACGACGGTATCAAATCAGATCGCTTCAAGAAAACCTATCCAAGACCAAACTACATCATCAGTCAGACCCAAGATACACTCTCGCTGATGATGGCAAACAGTAACAAATCTTCAGCCCTGGCCGATTTGGCTGAGAAGTCTGGGCTCAAGGAAGAAATTCGAGCTAAAGACTACGTGGACATGACCAAGAAAATCAACGATGCCCGAGACGATCCAAACATCTGGGGTACTGACAAACTCAACAAAGTATTTTCTCGAAAGATGATGAGACATTTTGGCATTCCATTGGAAAATCGAATTTGGGTGGAAAGGCTCATCAAGTTTGCTGAACACAGAAGCTTCCTCGTTAACATTCTCATCCAGCCTTACGTCAATCAGTACATGAAAAGAGAGGGCATTCTTGCCGAAGAGTACAAGAACAAGCTGGCCGACATAACCATGAAAACCTTGCCAGCGGAGGGAGTGCCAGAAGCCGAGGAAGAAACGCCAACAGAAAAGACTAAATTTCAGGGCCAATTTGCGGTCGACAACGAAGAAATGAAGCGGGCCGACGAGTCGTACAAAATGAAGCAGAAAGGATCAGCCGCCCTTTTCGTCAGAGACCAGCTCAATATGACGAGTCGGGCAATGCGATTTAATTGGAATTTGCCAGGACTTGAAGCTGCTTCATCGACACCAGGGAGCAACCCGTACGAAATTATTGCCAAACACATTCTCTCACTCGGTTCGCGCTCCGTTAGCCCACCATTGCACATCTTGATGGACATTTACGCAATCTATCTCTATTCCGCATTTTCTATTCGAAATGCCTTGGTGGAAACGTTGAACAAAAGAGAGCTGATCAAAGAAGCGCAGCAAGCCGCACAGTCAATCCCATCTGCCTTGAATGTTGACATAATTTCTAATGTCGTTGATTCCATAACTGGCCAAGACACTAAGGAGTTATTCAGTAAGAGTTATGACATCCTCACAAAAGCATTAGAAAAGGATGACGAACGAGTACTAGGCGAACTTCAGGCAAGTTATGTAATTATCTCACAAGCGCTAGTCTATTTACGAACCTGCTTAATGGGACAATCCTTCCTAAAATACAACACTACCAGAATGTCATTTGACAAGGCCTACGCAGCTGCAAAAAAGAAGAGTCTCACACCGGCAAAGGCGAGGAAGGTGATGAATTCGCTGCTTCGCCCTGGTTGGCTCTTAGTTGATGAAAGCGAAGATTTTGACGAGTTCTTCCTCACCGGTGATCGTGGGATATTTAATCGCATGGGAGACGAGACAAGTGTTGATACCAAGATCAGAGCCAATTTATTCAGACGCAATCAATGGTTGGTGACAAACAAGGAAATCTGGGATGCTTTGATCTCATTCCCTCAAGATTGCACTGATGTTTTCGAGCGCTTAGAAGCTAAGTTGTCATTTAAGACCGAGTAGTTGGATCGGTCGTGCAATAAAGAAGCCGTTCCAGGCAATTCCCTATCAATTGTTAAATACTAGGCAAAAAATGCTTATAAAGAACCCGGAAATGTTCCAGTATGTTATCAATAAACGGTTCGATTTACCTATTCGATATAAGGAATTTTAGAAAATTGTTTAGGCAAGACAAAGAATTTTTACGTTGCAAGGGCGTTTTTGAATTTTGAATCCTGCCACCCGCTTCCCTCGTTGCCACCCAGGTTCGTCTCTCTCCATTTATTATCTAGCTGTGATAAGTGTTCTTTTCACTTGGTGTTTATTGCTGCATTATGTAGTTGATCGGAAAAAAACAACCAATAACCACCCGATCGCCTTTTTGTCCTGGTTGTGCCTTTGCTCGACGAAAACACATTATCCATCTCGCAATCCATGCTTATATTAACAATTAGAAGGTAATATTAATAATCACTTGCCTACAAAACTGAAGAGATTATTTATGATTGAAGATTTAAAAGCCAATAATTATTTTAATTATTTAAATAATTTATTTGAGCCATCAACTAACCTCACCGGGTCCTTAAATTACACTTGCCCATCTAATTTAATAACAACAATAATAATAAACGCATTAACTTAATAATTGGTCCCTGATTATTTTATCCTTCGTTACAGAAAAAGTAAAAGAAAAAGATGACTGAACAAAAGCGAGTCGACCGTTTCACCATCAAAGCCTTCATCGGAATCAGACAAAAAATCATCGAAAGCTACGGTAGTAAGAACGGAGCTACACCTCAAATAGCGATGCCTTTACCCGAGGTCTACAGACAAGCCCTAAAGAAGACACACGCTCGTCTGCCACAGTATTGGTCCGACAACCTCGGCGTGGCTCCAAAGGCAGGAGTACAATTCTCCGCCTTATTCCTATCGCAACACTTTTGCGACAATGAACCCTACTTGGCCAAAATCACCGCCACCGTCGATGGTTCTCCTGAACAAAAGACCCTACTCAATACATCAACCAATCACTGCCACATCTGTTCGGCGGTCATTACTTCAGCAATAGAAAATGATCCAGATTTCTATGGAACCGACCCCAAGAAGGGCGGCATTAGCCGCGCCGTGCAGTACTGCGAGGCGTGCTTCACAGACACTTTTCACCAGTCTGGCCTTCCTAAAAAGGCAGTTTGCTCTGTCTGCGGCTGTCGCAAAGTCATCGAAAACCCAACTGCGCCCGCCGGAGAGTCCCTACGATTTGGGAAGTGTTCACCCGTCGCCGCGCCACCGGTCTTGTCCCCAACCGCATTTGCCGATCTACAAGGCTTGCTATCCGGTCTCAATCCATCAAATATACTCCCCGACATCGCTCCTAGTCAGTCATCAAATACAACTAACGACTCGAGCGACTTGTCCGACCCCATGCAAGTAGACACGCCAATTGCCCAGATTGCCGTCACAAATGCACAACCAGAAATCACTCCTAGTACGAGCGACAACTCAAATCAAGTAGCTGTTCCAAATAACCTCTCTGAATACTTCAGCAATCTCTTCAAGGCTGTTATTAAATATGCTACGGACATAGCCGATATTCTCCCTCTTTTCTTTGTCTTTGACATATTGAACCATCCTTCTCGCCCGCTTGTTCTCACTTATTATTAAATTTCAAAAGAACCTGCAGGCGTCACATCGACAACAAAAACAAGCGAACATGACGACCTGGGTGAAAGAAAGACGCGAGCCAAACGCGAGCTTGACGAAGTCTCGCGACAATCCGACCTACCGCCTTCGAAAAGACGTCTGCTCACTGCGACCGAGCCAACGCACACCGCAAAACCAATTACACCAGGACAGTTCATCGCTCCTTCTTCACAACGCCTGCATCAAACGTCGGAAGGAGTCATTGGGGAAGACGGGGGTGATGATTTCGGCGAGGCGCAATCTTCAAGCTCCATCTCCACTACCAACACGCCGCAGCAATCTCCGCGTCGTCCCCAGTCTCCTCGCCGTGTCGGGCCCACTACCTATATACACCCCCCTTCAACAACTTCGTCTTCCCCCTACCCCCAAGTACCGGCAACTACTTACGCTGCTAGTAGCAACGGCGCCTACATCAAAGCGTCGCAAATTAGCCACCAAACAATCGACGCCGCTCCCGATGCGTCTACTTTGGCTAACATGAAGGCCGAGGTCCATAAACTCTGGGCGGATTTTGAAGATTACCGCGCCAAGGAACACAAGATCATTGCTCGCAACCGCCAGCACAACGACGACGCGTGGCGCTCACTTGACACTGAAAAGAAGAAACTCCAGTATCGACAGGAGGAGAGCAAACGAGACATGCAACAAAACTCCACCAACGCCATACTTGCGCAAAAGCAGCAAGCCGAATTAGGACGAAAGGACGGCCAAATACGTACCTTAACGTCGGATGTCAGTCGGCTGAATGTAGAAACGGAGCTGCAACGAAAAAAGATTGAAAAGCTCGAAGCCGCTTTGAAAACACACAAGACAACACTAGGAGCGATTTTAGAAAAGAAGAAGAAGGCAAAGAGTCAGGTGGCTAACAAGGCCGCCCTGGGTAGCGAAAGTGCTGGCCCTCAGAAACGCTTTAGGGACGAAGACGATTAACTTAGTTATTAATTATGTATTTATAGTTCTTTAATATTGTGCTTGTGTAAAATAGAATATAGAAGATTTCTTTCCTTAACATAGACGTTTATTTTACTTTTTACAAAACGAATTTCTCAAGGATTCAGTCTCGCTTCACCTTTTTAGCGGGAGGCGGCTTTGCGTTCGATTTACTCTTCTTTTTTTGCTTTTTACCCGTCGATTGTACATCCGCTTGGGTATCACTTTGGCCATTCATTTTCTGTTTTGTCCTATTTAGTGGATTTTCCAATGAATTGCCAACGTAGTCGACATCCATCGAGTCTGGATCGACATCAGCATTATTTTCTTCACTTTCCGTTGTCGCCTGTCCCTTTTTCTTTGTAGCTTTTTCAGTCTCCTTGTCAGTAGCTTTCAATAGGGCGCTGAGCGAACTAATGCCCGCTCCGAGACCGGCACGATCGTTTGGATCTTCGTCGTCATTGATGTCTTCTCCCATAGCCTCCTCTCGGTCCATTTCTTCTAGAATAGTAGGAGCAGCATTCCGGGGTGGTGCAGGGTTGCCATAATTATTGTAGGTTCGGTTGTCATCCAAACCAGGGTCAACGTCGGCCAAATCACCATAATCAGCCTCGTCCTCCATCGCAGCGTCTCGTATCTTTTCAATGTGCCTTTCAATGGATGTTTTGGGATAACTAACAATATCCTTCTCACTCTTGCAATTCAACTTTATGAGTCGGCAGGCAAACGGGAGACTAGTCCATCCTTCTTTAACGTCCCATTCATTGCGAATGTAGCGTCTTGCCATTGCGTAATAATTCAGGTCGTATTGGTAACTTTGTCTGACTGATGTTTGAGTATTTTTAGCGATCGAATCACCAAATACATAAGCTCTATCAATGTCAGTGTCGTCCATAATTCGCGGCAAACTCATATAAACAGGTTTTGTTTCTGCAGAAGTTATTGGTCTTTTTAACTCTGGAGAGTTTATCAACCATCGAGTTGGAAGCGATTCTGGGATTGGAGGCGACTTCTTCTCCATAGCCTTGAAGTGTTCGTCAACTTCGTTGCGCACCTGTTGTAACAATGGACGGGCAACCATATTTATGGCACCGACCTTGCCAGTCAGAGCAGTGAACGCGTTCTTTCTAAAGAGGTTCTTTGCCAAGTTGCTAAATTTTCCCGTGTTGTCCTTCAAAACAGCCTCCCTGATGAATCTAGGATATTTTTCCAGAGACTCATTCTGCGTGACGGCTTCAATGGCCTTCCAAATATGTGAATCCTCAAAGGGATTGGAAACCACTTCCTTTCCGTTAATTTCCGTCGGGACGTAGAATTTTCGCAACACTTCGTGGGCCAGGTGAATTTGATAGCCACGCGAAGTCTTTTCAAATGAGATCAATTTACACTGAAATGATCCCTTTTTAAGTGGGACACGATCCATCGCATCGTAATGTCGGGCCAATATATCTCGTTCTTGTTTATCAAACCCACCAAGGGCGGCATCGGCAATGTCGGGATCGTTAAGAAATTCGCCATCTTCTGCCATGTTAGCATCGACAATTCCTGATTGTGCGTTGTTGTTTGTATTTGCAGAATTTGTTTGGGAATGCTGTTCTACCTGGCTGGAAATATTTGGCGCTCCGCTTCTGATGACATTGGCAAGCTCCGGGTTTAAACGCATAGCCTCTGCTAACGCAGCTGCTGCGGCTGGTGGAACGTTTGAGTTTCTATGTTGCTGCTGTTGTTGTGGCAAAGTCGCAATTGGCTGGGCTGGACCGGCTGGTTGTCGATTCAAATTCTTGACACTAAGTATTTCCACTCCTTTGTATTCAACCAACTTTGGCATTGGATTGATGTTGTTGTCTTGATTTTCATTGTAATCAAACGTTTCATAATTCATTTCATCCAAGACACCTTCGATCTGCGGCGCAGAATAAGCACCGGTCGAACTAATCTTTTTGCCAAGATAGTTGTATAGAGTATTCATGGTGGTATGCGGAGTTTGTAAGACAACATAATTGAAATCAGTCTCAGGGACTGACGCCTCGTTACTTCCATCGCCGCTATTAAATGGCGTCACTTTCTTAAATTGGGCCTTTTTGATCTCTCCATCGACATAGACTCGTCTGGCAAAATATTGGAGAAGATGAGTTCGAATTGGCGATTCTAAAGCATCTTGTAACAGAGTCAAGGTCAATATGGCCATTTCTTTTGTAGCGTAGAGATATCTTACGACGCGTCCCAGGAAGACTGGAAGCGAGAGATGTCTCAATGTCAAGTACTCGGAATTTCCTTCACACGGTGCGTATTTTGCTTGATCATTCATTAAGTCTCTTAGAGCCATATGCACAGCATTTTCAATGCACATTGTTCTTAATATAAGGGCAATTCTGGCATAGCGTCTCGATTCGTTTGAATCCTTTGGTAAGTGATCTTTGGCATGACGCAAAATGGCTCCAATATAATTCAGAGCATCGTGTGTATCGGGTTCGTAGTCGGGAACGAGAAAACAGACAAGTTGAGTGAAGGAATTTAGGGCGTGTTTGACTTGGAAGGGCGAGGTGACCATGTTGTTGAATGCGTTAACTCCGTGCAGTGAGTAGTCACGCAACGAGGACCCAGCTACGGTCTTTCCATTGTCCGTTACAACCGGAGGTTTGATCAATAAGAAGCGCTGCAAGATTGCGTCATCCATCTTGAGGAAGGGATAGTTTGTGGCCCAAATGAAAACGTTGCTGTAGAGGCCGATTGAGAGGGCGATCTTTCGGTATCTAATTTGATTGTCCGATCCATTAACGTTTGGATCGTTAGATGAAAAGTAATAATACAACGCAATAGCATTGTCCGACAATTCCTTAAAGTCAATAGAGAGCTCCGTATCCTTTGCATCCATCTTCTTCGGGTTTTGTGTAATGAACTTTGGCGCCTCTTCTCTGATATCAGCGTGGCAATTGTTATTGTCATAGGCAGTATCGGTCTTTGCTGATTTTTTATTACCACCGAAAAGCATTCCAGAGGGCATCAGAGTCTTGAGAGTTCGATTTTGATAACTCTTTCCTAGGCCAGGAGGACCGGATTCCATAATATGACAACGGACTCCGTTTAAGCTCTGGAAATACATTAACGACGAACGAAGCGCCAATTTCTTGATCAAGAAGGTGTCGATACCCGAAAATATCTTGTAACGAGAAACGGTTGTTTGAGCGTCGTGAGAAAAGAGCTCCTCTAGTGGTGTCGTGTTATTATAGAGACTCACTTTGAAGTTGGCCCATTTCTCGCCAGAATTGCGCTTATTGAAATTGTTAAACAAGGCAGACAGAGGCCTTGGCATCGGGAGCCAGCAGTTTGGCGAGGGTCGGTCCTTGAGACGCTTAAAGATTATTGTCCTTCCCTTGTAGCAGGTATCACTCTGTGGCATGTAAGCGCATCGATAGAGCAAACCCAAGCCAATCGCCTTCATGCCATTATTTAGTACACTAAAGGCCTGATAACGCCTCGGACGTTTTTCCATTTCTTCCAGCAAAGGGCCGAGGTCGCTTCCATCTTGAGACAATTTTTTTGGCAACTCTGTTATGCTGGTAGAAGTCTTGTCAACACTGGCAGCCATTTGCGAGATAAGATTCTTACGAGCAAGAGCGACGCCACCGCCAAACTGGAAGACATCCAAACCTTGAATGGTCTTTTCAATGTCTTTCGAATCTTCAGTCGTCTTGCCGTCGTCTCTTTCGTTCGGTTGACGGACACTTGGCTGATTGGTTTCATAAGCAATCCTAGTCGGCAAGCGCTCACGAAGGTCAATATTATACCTGGCACTCTTTTTACGATTTTCCAGCATTTGCAAGATGCTTTGGAGAGTAGAATCGAGCTCGGCCGCAGTTGTTGGAATTGAAATTCGATCAAACTTGATATCATGCTGTCTCATGTCAGGAGCAATTTCTGAGCGCAGCACAATCTTGTTAGCACGAAAGTTGTGCTTCACGGCATCGACATTGATAGTTTCGACTGAAATCAATCCAACTAGATAAAGACAAGCAGCGGCCAAAGGATGTTCATCCATCATTTTGCTAATATACTGCTGTGACGAAATTTCAGCCGATGAGGAAGCGAGTCCGTCTAAAAGAGTAGCAACAAACTGGAACATTGGCGTCGATGAAATGACGTGTGGAAGGGGAAGCATATTAAATTCCCAGGGCTGCAAACTTGGTAAGATCAGTGTAACGTCGTTGTCTTCGAGCACAAAATCCGGGAAACCAGTGAAACGCTTGTAAAGGTTGTAGTAAGACTTGCCATACAATTCCGGGATCTTACTAATTAATCCACCGTAAGTAATCGACGGCTCCTTTTCGCGCCAGTCCTGCCACTTATGATGTGGATTCTTATCCTCTTCTCCGCCCGGTGGAGAAAAAACGTAGGTGGGGAAGTCGCGTGGGTGAATTTCTGTTTCAGCCCCGTCTGTAATATCAAAATAAGCAAACAGATTCCACTGTCGCCAATCGGAACAAGTATCGGCCGGGACAAAGCTGTTTATTGGGTGAAGAATATTTGCAAGGCGTCTCGGATCGGGCTTACTGGTCGGGTTTGAGTTGTCATGCAGTTCGTAGGACTTCAAATTTGATCCAGGCAAGTAGCAGCAACTACTGAATACCTTTGGGGTTGCAACTAGGTGCCGATTGGATTTGGCAAAGGATTTAAGCGCTTCCATTTGCTCGGCAACTGTTTTCACTTTTGGCCTTTCCTTGTTACCATCTCCTGTTTTCATTCCTCCTCCTCTTAGTATATTCGGAGTCATGGCATGATCGGCAATCGCAGCCGAGATATTACTGGCAATTCTTACGCTGCTATCTTTCATCGAACTGTTGACCAGACCCATCATTCTTTTGTTAATGTTCCTTCCTTGCTTACTTCTAGCAGATTCGGGGATGGAGAATGGCGATCTCTTCGTGCCTTTCTTACTCTTGTTAGCATTCTTTGCCGAGACTCCCCCCTGTTGCGGTTTAGGGTTTTCACCATCCTCGCCTTCGCCATTCTCTTCGTCGTCCGCTTCCGAAGACCGGCGTCCAACTGGCGGTACATAAACGTTGTCCAGGGCCTTGACCAATTCTTTGGCATACATGGCAAAGACGGTGCTTGGGTTTTGGACATCATTGAAGGGATTGCAAACTGCTTCAATGTTGGATATTTCCCAGGAACGTATTTGAGTAGTTGTCAAGATCTCTGCCGACTTTAGCTTGTCGCGTTTGTGCAATTCAGTCAATTGCGTCATTTTGACCATGTTTGAGGTTGCGTCAGGCGGAGGCGCGGCATTGGCTTGGGCTTGTTGAGCATTTACCTGTTGACGCCTCTGTTGCGGGTTGGCGTTCAAAGCGCCACTGTTGATGATAATCGGCTGCTTATTGTTGATCAGATCAGTAATGTGAAAGATGCATTCGCTGTTGTAACTCACTCGTTCACGAATTTCCTTAAAGTAGTGATTTATGAGCTCTTGTGGATCATCACCGCAGACATTTCGATTCAAGCCGACCCAGAAGCGCACTCCAACCGGCTCTCGCTGTCCACTAATGTTTGATGAGACCGTTGGATTAGTTGCTGCCTCCCTGATTGTTTCCATGATGACTGGGCACCAAGGAGGAGTGTCCACCTGGCCGCCTGATTGTGCAAGCAAATACGTCCAGCGCTTGTTGCCTATCCCATTGCAATCTTTGATCTCTTGGCTTAATTTTTTGTACGCCTCGATCTGGGCATTTATGGCCTGTTCACCAACGCCAGTCTTATGGTGGTAGCGATTGGCCATGTAGGGGATCATGGTCAAAATGTGGAAGATATTAGTGAGGTGTTGCATAGGCAGATGTACTGTCTTTGGTGTTCCGGGTACGTAGGAATCAAATTCATAAGTATGATCTAACCTCTTCTGAGCCGCTTTGCCGCTATTGAGTTTTATTTTTTCTTTTAGAGCCTCGTCGGTGGGGCGCGGTAGAAATGAGGTGTAAATGTCAGAACTTTGCGAACTGGCGCTGTATGTTGATAGAGTGTTGTTTACAAATGCCGAAATGGGAATATACATTGTAAAGAAGGCCGAGAAACGTCCTTCACGAATGGCCTCGACTAGCATTTCATTTTCCAGTTGCGACAGGCCCATTGTATTTTCAGTAAACATGGCAATTGCCTCGCCAATTGATACTCTCTCATGAGATGTACCAAGAAACTCATTAGGAGCTAGTGTCTTGTAGAGATTGTCGACCTTGGCCTCGAAGGGGTTTTGGCGACTCATTTTGAGGCGGTCGCCAATGCAAAGATCGATCCGGGCTGTATGCCACTTGTTTGGTCAATCTTATCTCATGTGGTGTTCAGAACAAGCTTGTAAGTGAAATAGACTCACTCGGGTCAAGGGACAACAAAAAACTTAATGAAGGTTCAAAAATTTCCCCGCCTTAATTTTTTCAAGATTCAAAAATCTCCTACTTGTTCCTTCGATCATCGCCGTCAGTACAAAATTGGCTCCATATTAAATTAACATTAATTAGCTCACAATGTCAAAGCAACAAGCAGCAAATCAAAAGGTTACAGCAACCAAGAAACCTGAGGCGAGTAAGCCCCTTGCCCAGGCCTTCTTAACAAAAGATGAGAACGTCTCGGCCGTATTATCAAATCCACTTAGCTCGCAATCAGTAGGTTCGGTAAAAGACAAGGAAATTGCACAGCGCTGCTTAAGCATAATTAAAAATAGTAATGGTTCCTACGCTGACGCGGCCAAGTCCCTCCCCGACAATTGCCTTATCTTCCTAGCTCAAGCCTTGCGCCATCCGACGGCAATCCTGGCCATGCTCGTGGAAGAAGGTATAGAGGAGGCCATGGCGGATTTTGGAAAAGACAAGAGTGCAATCTTTAGCAAACCCGTCTCCTTCCAAGCCTTCCTCCGCGTCTATCTCTCAAATGGCAGCGCCTTGGTTACGGCTCATGCAAATCGAGACGCCATCTTGGAGTTGGCGAGACACGCGGTCGGAGAAGATGGAAAGAAGTCGACACAGAAGGCAAAGTAGAAGCTTAAAGTTGTAAATTACTAAACACCTCTTTTACACTTATTCTTCTTAATAACGAATCTATTTTTCTGACGATAGAGGAGAAATAGAAAAAGTGATTAGCTTTCTCTGTAAGAAAACTGATACCACAGTTTGTCAATCTACAAGAAAAACAAAAGGGAAGGTACGCCGACGACCATTCGCCGCTTGCTTTATCATCGTGTTTAAAACAACCTTAAATTTTAGTTTAAGAATATAAATAATATGAATGAATATTTGAGGAGAGAATTGCAAATGATTTTTTTTGCTTAGGGCTATCAATTTCCCCGATCTATTTTACAACAGAGTGTCTATAAACTTCAGGAATGCAAAGAACGACAAGATGAAGGTTTGGAAAAGGTAGAAAATGTTTCCTACTAACGAGAGACCAATTACTAGCGAGAGCCAGCACATTATGAACACGATCGGTAAGAAGACCAAGAGAGTTGAGGGGACAAAGTAGAAGGTATAATTGGCTGCTCTAATTGGGTTTGTGTGGTAATCATCATAAGTGAACGTGGGTGTGTTTTGGCCAAAGATGAAGCCCCAGAGCGGGGTGACTATTCCATCGAGGCCCCAGGTTGTGTTGTAGGCTGTTTTGGCGAATTGCAGATTGTTCAATGGGTTGGTAAAGCCCAGGTCGACGCCTCTTGCAAAGGAACGTGTAATGTTTGCCCATGTGCATTGAATATTGTTGTAAGTCGTGTCGTTGACTGTCATTCCAATCAAGAGAGAGCATGGGCCATTTATCCAGGGTGTAAAGACGAAGGAGTTGACGATATCTCTAATCAAGTCATTTGGCAGGAGCGGAGTGCAGAGGAAGCACCAATTATAGACAATGATCAAGAAGGCGAATGGCAAAGCAATTAGTAAGGCCGAAAGTGCCATCATTGTGAGGAATCCACTAAAGAACAACAGTACTGTTACTAGTATGAACGCGATGACCAGGTACGTTCCAACCACAATAACGCCGGCGTTGAAAGAGTAATTTCTGGCAGTTCCATCGAGGTGAGTAGTGTAGTTGCAGAGGAAGATGTGATCGACTATCCATTGAGTAATGGTTGGCATGCAATTATTGAATACATAGGTCAGCGTGTCGATTACTCCGCAAATATTCCAGCCAATATCGATTTGAACTATTCGAAGAAACTCAATGTACAGGTTGCTACTTGGCGAACCCGAGACGTCGCTAGTAATATTGTAATTCGCCACGGCCTGGCAAGTAGTTCCATTCGATATCCAATCGCTAATATTTAAGCCAATCATTTGATAGAAGGGCTTGAAGAAGTTGAGTCCATTTTGAGTTTCGTCTTCCGACCACTGCAAGATGTTGCCTATTCCTTGTGGATCTAAAATATTGGGGAAATAAGGCTGGCAGGTCATCGTGTTGCCAATATAGACCATAGGGGACGTGTTGTTTCCACTTGCAAACTGATTGTAATACTCGATGATGAAAAGTTGATCTTCGAGAATTTGTGGGAAGGGACCTGTGTAGTAATCGATTGCATTATTGAGAATCTGTAAGATCCTTCCCAACACCGCATCAACAATGAAACATTGTTCACAGAGCCATTGTTGGGTGGTATAACAATGTTTTGAGAAGAGGTCGGTGAAGTTTAGACCAAAGGGCAGTTGACTGTCGTCAAGAATTTGGAAAATCGCCGCAGGGCTATTTGGAGTGGTAGAGCGTCCATTTGATAGATGCATTTTTGTATACATGTCGTATCTCAAGTCGATGCGAGCTTGTTTAACTTTTGCAGAAAATTCCTTGTACTCCTTTCCAGTATCCAAGTTGAGTAGCCGATTGCGAACGTCGCGCTGATTTTCCATGATGAATCCATAAGACGTATGGGATTTAATGATTTGTTCATCAGTAAAGATTTTTCTAATATGCGCAGCCTCTTGGAATTTCTTTGTCATGTTGAAAACCCAGTCTAGGCCAGGAACGCTCGCCAAGTCCTTGACGGTTTTGTAGTCCTCTAATCTAACGTGCCCAGTCTGTCTAATGTATTGCTGACTCTCTGGTGACATTTTGCCTATCAAGGAATCATAGGCTCTGAACAAGTCCTTGTATGTAGAGAACGACGGGTGTTGGTCTAGGAGAATTTCAAGCATTCGATCGGCTGCCGTTCCATTCTCTCCGAAAAAGAGATAGGCATAGGTCCATACTTCCTTTCCAATTGATTCTGCGATCTGTCCAAAAGCATTTCGATTTAACTTGGCTTGCTCATTCATTGGCGTCATTAATCGCTCAAAGAAAGTCTTCTTCTCCTCTTCGGACAATTCAATTGGGATGAGTGTTCCATTCGGACCCGGGCGATAGTATTCGTTTCTAAATTGATCGTACGAATAATTTCCTTTGAACGAAACTCTTTCATAGTATTGGCAATCGTGGTAGGTAATGTTTTGACGAATTTCATCAAAGGTCATGTTGTGCATCCGGGCGGCCTTTGCAATACACCAAGGAGGCAGAACTCGGCTCTCGTTCCCTCCAACCATATAATAAAGGTAATTCATGGTTGAAGAAAGCAAGGCACCGAATGGAGACATTTGTTTGTCGAACGCCGGGGACTTATAAACCGATTCCATACGATCGCGGAGACCAGCGCGAAGACTTTCCCAAACGTAGGAGTAATTGGCGTATATAGCCGCAGGGACCTCCTTTGCAACTCCAATTGCATCGGCTGCTGATCCGAACAGACCCTTGTAATCAACCGATCCGTCGTCATGCAAATAGTCCTCCCCTGCGTAACGCTTGTTCATCTTATCGGAAGTTTGCTGATCCCTTACAAAGTACTGATCCCAGTGTTGATAGAACCATTCATCCATTGTAGTGTTTTTCCACCCCGTGTATTTGGCACTGGCGGCGGTTCGGTTTTTGATAAAGTCGTTCATAAAGTCATAAATTCGACCAAAGTTCCCTAATAACGACTTTGAGCTGCGATAGCTGTCGACGATCTTGATCACGTCTTCTCCTAAGGCTAATTTCAAATGAGTACGATTGTGGAAATCATAGTACTGTCCTTCATAGACTAGATAGTCTGGTTGTTGGTAGTACGGGAGTTTTCGGGTTGCATTTCGGTCGATAACTGAATTGGTTGTGTAATTAAAGTAGAACGAGTAGGTTGCGTTTCTGAATGCCTTGATTTGAGTGGCGGTTATTCCAGCTCCAAGTGCCGATTCCATGGCAACATAAGAAGTGAACTCTAGGAAGTCACGGAAGGGATTGATTATCACGTCTCTCTCGCTAATCTGGACCTCTCCCTTTTCGTTCGTGTAATACAATTGGGGATAGTTCCTATAGAGATAATCCATTAGAGTCATGTTCGCTACTGCTTGTTCAACAAGCATCCTTCCAAGTGTTGCGTTCTTTGTCGATTGGAAGAGCGGCAAGAGAGTCTTGTTGTAGAAATCAATTTTAACCTGTACGATATTCCACTTGATTTGATAAGAATGCTTGAGTAAGTCTTCCCCCGGCATTCTGCGATCCATAAAAAATTGGGCCCAAACGAAGAAGAAGTGAACGATCCGTCCAATCAACACCAAGGATGCAGAGAACATGTTGTAGAAAATGTCTTCTGGAAGCCAGACCATTGGGGGCATGGCCGTTTGGATCGTTATTGCCATTAGTTTTAAACGAATACAGTCAGTCATTTGGAGCTTATCAGCAGGCCCGAGTTGATGCAAGGATTTGTCCTTGGCGTCATTAAAGAACTGGTGACACTTACTATCAGGTGCCCAATAAACGTATTCATTCAAGTAGCCAGTAATGTTCTGTGGGTTTTTAGGACCTGGTCCAAAATGCTGCATTATGACTACTTGCATGACGTTCAATTTAATGTCGTTTGGCAACAAGTTGCGCCTATCCCGAGTAAAGCTTCCTTGTGCCTTTGGTTGCGTCATAGGCCTATAAGTTTCACTAGCAACCGGAGTTCGCAGGAAGGCGTTCTGGCTAGGATTGGACGGTAGACAGACTTGTTCGACTTGCAGCTTTCCCTTTAGAAGAGTTTGTTGAAAAAGAGCTCCATACTCGGCCGAATTGAATAGGTTACTGCAATTATTTTCATCCCAGGTGTTTTCGGCAAAACCATTGACATGGACTTCTCTCTTGTAATTGACATTTTCTGGGCTATCCAAGGGAGTCACTCCAATGCCGTTTAGAATATTGGCCAAGGTGCCGTTGGCTGACAAACTAGAGCAGTCGATAGTACTAGGACTAAAAGGTTGCACTACATAAACACAAATGTCATAGAGAGCGTTAAACAGTTCAGTTAAGGCAAACGTCAAGAAGAGGAGGAGGATTTTCTCGATCGTCTTTCCTAAGACAGTGAAAAAGTCGGTCAACAACTGCGTTATACTTGAAATATCACCGACGGCTGATACTCCAAAGATGAGCGAAAGGAAGAATACAATGATGCGAATGATCATTATAATCAAATCGCCGACGTCTCGGACAAACACAACCAAGAAGGCCGTAATCAAGCACAAGATTCCTGAGGCTGGCCGATTTGCGGTCGTTCCTGCACCTTGGTAAAGGAGCATGCTAAGTAGGCAGTCGAGAACATGAGCGAAAGGGCACAACGGAGCAAGAACTCCGAAAATTACCAAGCTCATGACCTTTTTGAAGATATTAATCAAGAACTCTTGATCCTGATTTCCCGAGGAGCTTGTAGTAACTGTCCATTGGAAATTGACGACCCAGTTGAAGATTGTAAAGACAAAGTCAAAGGGAATTCCTAGCCAACGACCGACCTTGCAACCAAACGTGGCTGTGCATTTGACGAATGTATTGGGACGAACGTTGGGGAATTCAGTCACCCAACAAAAGTTATCGACGCCAGACATGCATGGGACATCGAATGGGAGGATGTTTCCAGCGACGACTCCCAGCCGGCAGCCCAAGTCATAAATATCTTCTACTAGCTGCATCTTGCAATTGGCACCACTAACTTGAGGTGCGGTATTTGTTAACTGTTGATTACAGGCAATGTCGGGTGGTAGAACGAGTTGTTGCAACGAAGCTTGTTGAATCGAACCAGTTATCCATTTTATG
>Ga0134125_10001837_pt1 | contig 25669 bp, 41 predicted proteins | sample KB31751_FD_96464 | JGI IMG/M metagenome (GOLD analysis project Ga0134125, IMG submission 96464) | Terrestrial soil microbial communities with excess Nitrogen fertilizer from Kellogg Biological Station, Michigan, USA - KB3-175-1 | ecosystem: Environmental > Terrestrial > Soil > Unclassified ...
CTTTACGTTTCAAGCTTAACAAAGCGCCACAGTTGTTGCATTGGTATAGTTCTGTTTCCTTTTTCTTATGGAACAATACAAATCGCCTAGATACCCCCTTCCGTATTGACAATAGTTGTGTATCATATGAACCACATACCCAGCATTTTACCATGTCTTAGTTAACATTGTTCTCTAAGGCTTATTAGTTTATTCTGTAACAATCTTCTGTGGGCTTTTATCCAATCAAGGCGTTTGGTTTCATGGATATAGACAGGTATCAGAACCAGATAGTTGACGGCACAATCAAGAAAAAGTGGGTAGTTCGCCCAAGACTTCATAAGGTCAAAGACTTTCATGAAGCTGATAATCTTTGGTAAAATATTTAATAACTAACAATGTTACTGATAGTTTAGATAGTTTGAATGATAAGATCTATACTTACATTTGGTTTGCATTTAATACGGGCTGTGTTCCTGTTGGATTTATCATCTGCATCTTACTTGGCCAGCGTTATGGATTCATCTAAAGATGTTTGACTTTGCAAGAAAGGATAATCTCACTAAATGCAAGGTCTGCAACCTGGAATGCTATTCATTTGAGAAGCTAGCCAAGCATCGTTCCATAGCTCATCAAGACCATGATACTTCTAGAGAATCAAGAAGGATGTTAAAGAGAGGAAAGCAGTTCGGCTAGCGAAAGAAAGAACATTGACATACCTTTCCATCCCTTAATGGAAACTGACACCCTCCATATTGATGTTCAATCCTGTCATGGTTGCAATGCTTACAAATTCGACTTGACATTGAATCGCCTCAACTTTCTTAGGAAAAATGCCACTGACTTGCTATGCATTCTTCCAGCTTGATATAGATCAGGCATTATTATTTTAAATTACTGCCTCTGATTTAAGTTTTAAAAAAGAGAGAAGATTGTCACTCTGACTTTTGTAGCCACGCCTTGTCTCTAGGCTTGGTTTGTTTTCGTAATAGGTATTAAAAAGATTAGTGTTTAAGATATGTAAGCTAATGCCTGTAATTCGGTATTTATGGTACCTGTCATATTATAACTGTCTGCCATGTCAGTTATATCTATTATATAATAACGTGGTGGGATTGGCAAGTCAATTTCAGTGTTTGAAACAACCATATTATTCTGATCATCATTTACGAGTTTTTGTATACTTTGACTTGCCACATTATTATTCAAATGTGTTGCAATGTAACTCCAAGTGACAGGTACTCCATAAGGAGTAACACATGAACCTGTAGAATTATTTGAGTATGGGTGTGGCGTTATGTAAACACGACTAAGTGATTCAGCCCATGCATTATCCGGATGACCTAGTTTCATCATTGCTATGTTTCCTTGGATGGAATGTAATGTTTGTGTGGTATTGGACAAGTTTTGATATTTAATATAACAATGCATTTGACCATTTTCATTGTTTTGTAATACCCAATTGCTCTCATATGCAAGGTCTACGGAAAAATTAGAACCTGAACTGGATGCCTGTGGAGTTTCTACAACTATTAATGAAATTGATAATATTGTAATTGTAGTCAATAAAACTAGGTATTTTTGCTTCATGTTATCCCATTCTAATTAAAGTTAATCTATTATTAAGATTATTCATTATGACAGATACAACCTCGAGGGCAATCTAACAAATCTACCCTATCTTCTGATGAGCAACCACAGGAACGACAATGGACAGAAACCAAACTACCACCCAGATTTCTTGAAAGGATCGGTATAACTACAAACCTTGTGTATACAATCTCCCAGCCCAAGCCCACCTGTTACTCTAGTGCTATTGGTTGTAGTTGTATGTCCATGTGTCACTTTTTTGATAAGGTCTTCATAATGTAATGTAGAGTATGGGTTGTTGTACGAAAATGGAATTTCTACCTGAGTAGTTATGTTAGTAGTATTCATTGTGTTTGCAGTACAATTAGATTCCAAGTATGCTATTGTATCTTTAATTAAAGAAAGGTTTGGACCAACTCTAGCTTCCTGACAATCATCTGAGACATATCTATCCACATAACTTTTTAACGCTAAGCCTTTATTGCTAGAATCATTCTGGTTTGTCCAAGTAAAATGATTATCAACCGTAACCATCCTAGCACCAACTGTATAATCTGCATTTGGATCAACCATTACAACCCAAGGATTAGGGTTGAAATTCTCATGGTTCTTTATTTTAGGATTAAGCCTATGTTCATATGGCTGCTCTACCCAAAGACCAGCCCAGAGAGGATTTGTATTGTCAAAATCTTTAAGGTCATTGTAATTTAAACAAGTCGAGTTCAAGTGGTTTTTTAGATCCATCAAACAAACTTGTGATAGCTGTATTCCTATCTTTCCTAACTGTGTTACCTGGATTGATTTGCTACAGTTATTTCCTATGCATGATTGACTAAGCTTGACAGAGCCAATTGGAGAAGCTGTTGGAGTTGCGCTAGCATTAGTATTTCTTGGTGGTACCGGTTCGGTATGACATATTCCATTAGAACAATATTGGGCAATTGTAGAACCGGTACTTGGGTTTGTTACTTGAGCATTTGCATATGGAATTAGTATTATGATTGAGAGACAGCCAAGTAATGAAAGTGTGCCTAAGGGATAACGTTTGTGGAAGGGCTGTCTCTCTAAACTCATAAAGATAATCTCGTAAATAAGGTTTTAAAAACTTGTTGTAGAAAAGATTTGGGTTACTTGGTTAATGAAAACCAAGCATTGATTTTGATTTTTTGTTGTGTTTGGTACCGTTCCATACGTTATAGTTACTTGATTTTCTGGTACCATGACTTGAACGATTCATATTTTGAGTTGTCTTGCCTACTGCCTTTAGAGCCATGCCAGTTACAGCTAGAGTTCCAACTGTGGTTACTCCGGCTGCACCGATTGAAGCTATTGCATCACTCATGTCTAACCAAGATGTTCGTTGATGTGAACACTTGTAGAGAATCCTTTACCATGTTTCTTGTTTCTGGAACCGATCCCATGCAAGCCTTCACCGTATTCTAAAACTCCCATTAGTAACCACCCTTTCCATGATGGAAATAGTTACTTAGACGGAAATGTTTAGACTTGTGGTTTTGGTGTTCAAGTGAATTGATCATTTCGCCTAACATTAGGTATTGTAAGAACTAGATAGTAATTAAATCTTTAAACTAGAGGTCTTTTAATCCGTAATACCCATGATGGACCAAGCCTGCTCTTTTCTTTAAGACTTGACCAAGAGCTTTTTGTTCATGAAATACATGTTGTGCCAGATTGTGATGCTTTGGAAATAATCCAATCATTGGTATCATTACAAACCCAAGGTAAATAAAGATTTAAGGACTAGTTTTGAGGGTTACTTGTGGGAGATATTAAGAAGGCTCAAGCTGCCATAGTTCTTGCCGGATTGATTGCTTTCTTGGTTGTAATAGACTCTCAATGTTACTTTGACAATGAAGCTTGTCTGCCTGATTTTGGATACACAATATCAGCACCAAATGTACTCAGCGACCAAGACTTGCTACTAACAGGCTTTGCAAACCATACGATAAACAAGGAATGGAAGGAAAAGCCAGGTGAGGTCTATGGAGTTATTGCTTCCAAGACTCTGACTGGAAACTATCATACATTCTCTATTGTTTCAAGTGTTGCCTTACTTTTAGTAACTTATGCCCTTGCTGTCAAGATTACAGGTAACAGACTAGCTTCTATTGTTGCAGTTCTAATATTAGACTTGTCAAGAACTTTTCTTTGGTATAATGATTCTATTCCATATCCAGGATTCTATTGTGTTCTTTTCTTCATGTCACTATACCCATTCAAGAACAAACTGATTAGGCCGGTTGCTTTCTTGGCATCCTTTATTATGAAGGCAATGTCATTGGCTTTCCTACCTATTACAATAGTAAGAGAGAAAGACAAACGGGTTAGGATCTTTTACATTGTAATTGGTGTACTAGCTTCTGGTATTGCAATTGGTTTGAATTGGGTTAGAAGTTCTGGAATAAACGTTGGAAACATAGCCCCTCCATATGTTGTCTTTGAGATTATCTTGCAGGACTTTTGGATGATAATACTTTTCTTCCCTGTAAGCTTGACTCTATTCTACCTCTATAGAAAGAAGGTAGATTGGGCTGGGACTATACTAGGCGGTTTATTGTGGACCTTGTTCTTCCAGTATGTTTTGGCTTTGTTTACTAGCTATGGTGCATTTTCAGAGAGGATGTTGCCCTTTGTGGTATTCTTTGCTCTAGGATGTGGATTGATTATATCAAAGAGAGAGTTATTGTTAGAGAGATTTAGACATAAACCAAATAAAGCTTTAAAGCTTTAAAGTCTTATTTGAATTTTGCCAGAACAAAGTCAATTAAAATTACTTGGCAATCTGGGCAAATGAGTTTCATTACATATCTATAACCACTAGTTGGTACCATTTCTTGTTTTAGTTCTAAGCTTTCTGTTCCACATAATTCACAGATTTTCGGCTTAGACTCGTTCATACCATCCATCCTTTACATGATGTATTATTGAATCTCTTTCCATTTTAACCCAAAACACATGGGCATGATCAGGTTTTCCTTTCCAATGTGGGTTCTGGTCCATTGCTATCTTGATTTGCTGCTCTGTGAACTTTCCTTGTTCATTGGTAGCGGCTCTAATGATTTCTAGGAAAGCGGTCTTATGATCTTTGGCTGTTCCATGTAAATTGGATTGGACTATACCTAATTCTGTATTCATACCAAGTGATTTTAAAGTCTCTTTGTAGAGACTAATTATCTTATCAGCAATATCTTTTGTTACAGTATCTTGAAAAGTTAATTTAGCATATGCGACAGATAATTGAATCAAGCCAATTCCCTGTCTTGTTTTTATTGGTAGAGATTTTTCATCTTGTTCTAATTGTCTAAAATCAACATATGTTTGGGCAAGGTATTTCTCCATCTCTTTAGATAATATAGGATCTCTTTTTCTACAATGATTTAAAATAGCTTTGAATATCTTAGGTGGTATAATTGCAGTATTTGGATCTCTGAAATTCTTTAATATGTGTTCGATTATTCTAGTATCTCGATCTCTATGAGGTCTATCCTTTTGACATATTATTACGGCAAATTTGTTTATTATTGGTTCTTCAAGTGGGGATAAATTATCCATCACAGATAGACTATCATTCCAAGATTCATTATTTGGGTTACATCCAGCTATCAAAGTAGTTCGGATTCTGGTTTCAATATTATGTCCATTTTTATCATATTTGGCAATTCCTGAACCAAGAGTTGAGTTTAATGATGACCTATGAATGGGATTCATCTTATCAAATTCATCTATAACAACATGCCCACCATTGTTTACTACAAATGCACCAGCTCGTAGTATTTTCTTTCCTTCATACTCATCTAAACCATATAGCAATCCAGCAGTAGAAGCATTTGGTCCGTCAATATATGCACCTTTTTGAATTAGATTAAAAGATGCAAATTTTAATAATTCAGATTTACCAGTGGAAGGATCACCTGCATACAAAACATTAATTTCTGATTTGTAAGTTCCAATATCAGACCCACCCACAAGAGAAAATAAAAGAAATGTCTTTTCTAATTCATTACCTTCAAGTTGGGATGCAGTTGATGGTATTAGATAATCCTTGAAATAAGTATCTGGATCTTTTGCTATTTCTTTATAATAATTTAATTCATCATCTGTCAGAGTAGCTTCTTTCATATCTTCAAGTGATTGGAGTGATAGAACATTAATCAAGAACTTGCCACGATTTGTTTCTTTTTTATATTGTGTTCTTAATACACCGAGTATTCTTTTCTTAATTCCTAATTCGATTTGTCCTACGGTTTCCTTGGTAATCTCAGCCCAAAGAATAAGAGGATTATTTGTTTCTGGTTCCTGGATTAATATTTTCTGAACAAAGTTCTGTTTTGATTTGTAATCATAAAAAGTCATCATTTTATGGTCTTTAGAATCTGTCTTTTGACAGTGAACACAGACTATAGAAGCTTTTGGTAGATCATCCTTTGTAAGATCAACCCATTCGACTTGCCCACAAGCACCACATTGGTAATGAGCTTTCTCAATATAAGATTCTCTCGGTTCCATCCCTATGATAGAACAATCAAATAAGATTGGGCTATTGATACTAGAATCTGTTATCTCAGAGAGTTTTATTAGTCTAGAATCAACTAGATTAATTTTTAATGTGGAATGGGATTGTTTGGCAGTTTGTCCTTTTCTTTCAGCAATTAATCCAAGAATTGCCTGTCTTAATGTACTTTCAAAGCCTTCTGGGTCCACCAGAAATATGTCTTGTATTTCAACAGGATCTGCTATTGTGAAAGAGAATGTACTGGATGGTAATAATGAATCAATTTCGTCTAAATGCTTTTCTCTTAGAAATTTGATTAAAATATCAAATACATATGCCTTGGTTTTCTCAAGAGCCATTCTCTGCTCTCCTTATAGTTTGTAAACATTCATCATAACTCATTTTTGTTACCTTACGTCTTTGTGGTGACAGTTTCGAGTATGCGGTACATATTGTATGGGTTTGGAAAGCCCACATTCTTAATTTATGCAAGTCTGATTCTGATAATTGCATAGCAAAAGGTGTTACAACTTTTTCAATATCATCAAAAGCAATTGGTTTGGGTGTAAAATTGGGATCTAAAAATGAGTCAAGTTTTGCAGTTTTGCCGTCATATTTTTGTAATGTTTCCTTGATATAGGATTGTAATAATTTAGAGATTCCTCCATGACCAAGTAATTGTCTACCTAGATCACCAAAAGCTTTCCATTCTTTGGGGTCGACCCTAAAATTAGCTAATACCTTGCCTTTATCTTCACTAGACATATTCTGACCTCCTTGAGAACGTCTTACTTCCCTTCCATTTTAGCATCCAAATATGATTACAATTTTTACAATGAGCCTTCTTACCAAAATTAAATGGTAATGCAGTCTTTAGTCTACAATTCGGGCATGAAATTGGTTGATTATAACTCAAACTACAACTCAAGATATTTTTGCTCCTTTTAACTCAGAAACTCTACATACTAATCTACAACTCCAACAATGAAACCAATTATTATAATCGATTACATTGAATCGTTTTGAATCACATCTGGGACATTTTTCTATCTCGACCATGCCTAACTCATTGAAAATTATTCGAGGTGATGAGGTTGTTGTTTTGTTTGGGGCAAGCATTGGTATTATAAGAATAGACTATTAGATAAGAATATTGGTGAAATATTATTGATTAGTAGTGATCTGATCTAATACATACTACTAACACTTACTATAACTAACAACTAACTAAACCAAATAAAGCTTTAAAGCTTTAAAGCTTTATTTCAAATCAGACTATCCGGCATTCTAAAAAATAATAAAATAATAATGATCCATCTGAATAAAAGAAAATCCAGAAAAAAACTAAGATTACCCTAGACAATGCTTGCCAGAATTATCTAGGGTTCTCTTAATGGTTATGTAAACGAGAAAGTTATTAATAAATTATTTGGTTGTTAATAACTATCCTTGTGGACCTTTTTTACCTAATCCAAAGAAGCCTCCACCTTGAGGTTCTTCTACCTGTTTAGTCAAGGCATGGAACCTTCTACCCTTTACTGCTGGTGTAGCATGTATTGTATTCTCAAATGGTGTCATGTATTGCTCTATGGCAAACATATCCCCTACTGGTACTTGCATCTTCATTGCTGACTGGGCCAGTTCATATTCCTTGATAAGCTTACGATAGTCCTCCATTGCTTCTACTACTTCCTGTTCAGTGAGTCCTTCAGTCTTTGGTTGTGGTGGTCTAAGATGCTTCATTGCATCGGACTTTATACTAGGATCTTTAGCAAAGTCATAAAGTTCTGCCCTAAGTCTATCTTTCTCATAAATTGCAGTAAGTCCCTTACCATTCTTTAGATAGATGTTTGAAAGTTGGAATCTTTCACTATTCTCACCTAGCTTGTCGATAAGAACTCCTGTCTTATCGAATGTCATTGGCATACTCAAAGTATTCTACCTCCTGGGGTTGGTGGTGCTGATCCTCCACCTCCATGAAAGAGCATGAATATGGCTGCAACTGCACCAACCATTCCTATTAGAGCAATCCATACTACAGGGTTTATACTTCCCTGAATCCAGAATGAAAAGTTATCTTCTAGCTTTGCCCTACGTTTTAGAATCATAAATGCCCTAGATGCAGAATAGTTCTGAAAGTCTTGTACCTGTTTCATCTGTTGTAATACCACATGTGTTGTTACTACGGTTTGCACTAATTGTTTGCCATTAGTTTGTCCAGTTGACATATCTACTTCTTTCTCCTGTTCAACCTCTCTTTGTACTATAATACCAAGACTATGCCAGAATCCAATACTAAACTGTTGTCTGTCTTTTACTGGTATTATTTGGTATGTGCCGTCTGGATGAACTAATATCTGATAATGTCTATGAAAATGTAATCTAGGGTTTTGTAGTAACCAAATACCATGTCCTGGAATATTCTTGAGTTTTGCAGCATTGTTTAGTATTTCATCTACTTTGGATTCCCTTCGCTCCATCTTGTAAATTGGTTGATTTACTGCATGGGTGTAAATATGTAATTGATTGATAGGTTTTACATTTAATCCCAAAGCAATCAACTTATCACCTTGTTTCACTAGGTTCTTCATTTCCTTCTCATCCTTCTTGGTTCTACCTTTCTTCTCTGATAATACATTATACTTTTCCTTTAGCTTGGCTAGCTTCTCTTGCACTTTAACTGGTAGTTCTTCATATGGAGTATCATAAGGCATTGGCTGTAATGGTTGGTCATACCAATAAACATACTTGCCTTTTCTAAAGTAAGGTTCACCTTGTTCCTTTATCTTTCCAAACTTGATCTTGCTTGGATAAAGAATTACAACAACTTCATTTGACCATCTTTGAAGTATTGGCATACCAAACAGTTTTGCAATAGCAATATAGAAAGTTGGTACAAATCCAATTAAAATCCATTGCCAACTAAATGCCATCCAAATAAAAAAGTTTAACCACCAAGGTGCATTATCAGGCCATAACATATCGACTACCATTAGTTGCTTACCGCCTGTGGTTTGGTATACTTTGGAATATCTACATCTTTGCGGTATTCCTTTCTTACCCTCTTAATTGTCTGTCCTATTGTTCCAATACCTGTCATTAGTATAATGATAAAAAACTCCTGCCACGTTGCCATTTCATTCTGACCTCCCGACTTTTCTGCCATTCTTTTTGTTGGCATCTTTTCAATCCCTAGAATATCTAACCAAGCCAAACCATAATTACAAGCCATAATGTAGTCATTGGCTTGCTGTGATGCTGTCATGAGTTCAAAGAGCCGTACTTGCCATCCAGTCTCATAAGTTAAAAGAGTTGTGCTTTCTACCACAAGATACCTGTGCCGAACCATATTATATTATTGTCGCTGGAATGTGTACATGGGACACAATATGAGACAGGTTAAAAATTAACCGCTAAAACTAATCTTGTAAAAATTACATCTTATTTTACTATCCAAATCACCATAATCACTTTGAATCATTAAGTTAATAACCTCGAACCTAATATTTAATAACCTATGCGTGTAAAAATACGTATGACCGCAATTCCTGGAAAAAAAATGATACCTGTCTATGTAGACGAAGCAATTTATCGGACAATTAAGGTATATTCAGCTTTAACAGATCAAAGTATACAGATGGTTTGTAAACCGCTGGCAGATGAATATGAGCAATCTGCAATTAAGCTTTGTATCACCATTAATGAAATGCAAAGAAAAGCAGAACAGGAAAAACAAAAATATGAAGAAGAACAAAAAATTGCAGCAGAACACCCATTATTAGTTACAGGTCAAGAGATTGAACCAATCACCCAATAAACCTCTAAACCTCAAACTCTATCTAATTTTATCAGCACTTCCATTAATTTCACTTGCACCACTAAGAAAACTAAAGAAATTGCGAATAATTATTTTCATCAATGCAATATTAGCTCTAATCGGGTATGCCGGAACCTTTCTAATTACAAGACTAGGATATAATACCGAAATTGTCAGTCTGGTATCAAATATTCTTATCTATATAGTTTCAACTGTAATCCAGATGATTCTTGTAACCAAATGGGTAAAACAATTTAATGCAACAAAGATAAAAAGCCCTAACTAAAGGATAATCTAATGACGAAACATGACGTAATAATTATTGGTGCCGGAGGCTTTGGTAGCGAAGTGGCTGAAACAGTAAACCAATTAAAAGATTACAACCTCATTGGATTTCTAGACGATGGAAAAAAGATATTAACAAAATGTAACGGCTACCCAATACTCGGTAAAATAGACTGGATAGTGAAAAGAGATAGGTATCTGGCGCCACTTGGTGTTATAATCTCGATCGCAGACCCTAAAAAAAGGGAAGATATCGCTTCCAAACTAAAACATATTAAGAATTTATGGTTTCCACAAATCATTCATCCAAGTGTATTCATTCCTAAATCCACTTCAATAGAAGATGGTGTAATAATCCAAAATAACTGCTTTATTTCTTGTAATGTGAATATCAATAAGTTTACTCAAGTCAACTGTCATTCAGTGATCGGTCACGATTCCATTATAGGAAAATTTGTAACATTATCTCCGGCATCCAAAGTGATGGGTAATGTGACTCTTGGTGATAGAGTATTCTTTGGTGTAAATGCAAGCACAACCAGAGGAATAAAGATTGGCGATGATTCAGTTCTTGGAGGCTGTTCTTTTGCCTTGGAGAGTATACCAAAAGAGTCTTGTTATTATGGCAACCCTGCAAAACTGAAAAGAAAGAACGTGAAAAAATAAGATGAGCCAGAAAACAATTCAATATGGTCATGGCAGACATTGTGACTGTTCCTTTTGCATAATAGAAACAAAAGCGCACAACAAATTCACCGAACCCATACGACATGCAAAACAATTCCGAAGCAGACGGTATGATTAATCTTTTAAATACATCCTCGACACAAACGCCCAAATGATAATCAGAAATGATGCAGCTTGTACAAGTGGCTATTGGTATAGTAGTTACCATATTGGTAATTATAGCCCTGTTCAGCGTTTTCCCAACTGTAGTCGGTAACTTCAACTGTCCAGCAACAATCAACACTACAAACACTAACGCTACAACCGTCAACGCTTGGATACAAGGATGTAATACTATCCAAACCCAGACTACAATAGTACCTACACTTCTAGCACTAGCAGTAATTATCTCGGTACTAGTGATTCTGGCAAAGATAATGACCTAGAAAGGAAGGTCAAACTTTTCCCTTTTTATAAATGGAACCACTCTAAATACTTAAACATTAGAGTTGTTTAAATAAAATGAAAATGAGTGGTGGTATGTAACGGTTTTACGAGAGATCGTTGGCGCAGTTGCTACGACATTTGTTATCATTTACATGTTATGGTTTGTTATTCCAGTTACCAGAACTGCATATAATTTAGAATTAAATCATCTTAATACGACATCAACATTAATGCAGACTATAATGCCAATAACAAATAGCTGGTGGGTAGTTTTTCCATTAATCATTGTAGTAACAGGTGGATATACCATTTGGGCATATATTTCTGATCGACAAGGTTTTGATTATTAAGATATGATGCGAGAAGTTGTCGGTCTTATTGTTGGAGTCGCAATGGCACTTTATTTTATGTATTTCATGTTTCCATTATTATCATCAGAGCATACATATTTTTCAAACCCTCTTTTGGTAAATGTAACAGATCCAGTTGTTGTTACATCATATAATTTAGGACAAGGATTTTACACCGCTTTGCCTTGGATTCCACTTTTTGTCGGAGGATTTGTTATATTCAGTGTTGCATTGAAAAGAGGTACAGGTGAGTAAATCATGGTAAACTGTGTAGAAAATCTTGGTTGCCTTCCGCAAAACCCACTTGATGTTCTAAACATCTATGATGTATTCTTTGGCTCTGGGTTTAGCTTGTTGGCAATGGCTATGATAATTGGAATTATAACATTGGTAATTTATGTTAGAACCAGAAGCTTGCCAATGCTTACAATATTGGGAATTTATGAATTTGCAGCATTTGGTGTAATTATAACAAGCAAATATTTTGTTTCACAGTACAATACTATGGAGTATGTTTTAATCATTGGTGGCGCTACTGCGGTGATGATGCTTGTGTTGAGGCTCTTAAAAGAATGAATATTTTTCTTATTCTGGGAATTGTTTTTGCTGTATCATCCATTATAATTGGTCTAGTAGGAATGACATATAATATGAGAAAAATAGAGAGTAAAAAGGAGTTAATCTAATTGTGGTTTGGAAAATTGGCAATTATTATGTTTCTCTTCTCAATGTCAATTCTATTTTCAACATATTATATGAACCAGATATTTCATAACCCAGCAATAAATGACAGTGCAAGCTACAAATCACTTCATGATCTTGTCGGTAACTTTACACAACCAGTATCACCTAATACAACTTTAATTTTTGGTGATTTCATGTCTGCCTTTAACCTATTAAAGAATTTAATGACAGGTGGTGTTTTTAATGCAGCATTTGGTGGCTGTAATGCTAACGAAGTTAATTGTACCCCAGGTGTTATGTCCGGTAGTGGTTTCTATGATTCATCAGTACAATTACTAATGGGATTATTATTTGATGGTTCTTGTATATTCTTCATACTCTACATAATATCGAACCGTTCAATATGACAACTAATCTTATAAAACCTCAAGGGAGTTACTAATTATGCCAGGAGAATTACTATCTGATTTTCTATTGCAAAGCTTACGACATTCACAACCAGAAATACGTCAAGAGATTCAGGCAGTAGAAGAGCTAGTCTTTAGAAATCCATTCAAGACAGCAGACGAGATATTTGATGATATATTACCAGCAGTTGAAAGCAATGAGTTTTATGCAATATCCTATGTAGGCTCACAAGGTCATGGCAAGTCTTACTCGGCTGCTGGATTTGCAACCAAAGCACAACAAAAAGGCTTTCTAGTAGTATATGCCAAGGCAGCCGATATTTTTCCTGATCTTTTAGGCTGGATTAAAAAAGTAAAGGAACTATTGGTTAAACATGGAAGCCCTAAGATTTGTTTTGTATATGATGATATGTCATATTCTACAGGTACCATTTCATCCAAGGCAGCAGCTAAATTCAAAAACTTTATCGCAGACATGAGACATGAATTTGAACAGGTCTTTGGCACTATCCAGATTTTAATCTTATACATATCCCACAGATACCATTCAGTCCCACCAATGCTAAGAAATTCAGCTACTTGGATATTCGCCAGCATGCAGCCAGAAGACAGACTAGATGCTATGAAACTTATTCCAAATCATAAGGAACAAAAAGACAAGCTTGAGGCAATCTATGTTTTCTTGTCCAAGGTAACACAAGATGGTCCAAAATATGTAAACCTAAAGTTCTCAATAGGAGGCAATGATTTCAACTTCAAATGGGGTAAGAAAGGAGATCCAGGTGACGGAAGGCTAATGATGTCATTTCACCGTGGAGAGCTTCGCATATTCAATGCAAAGCAACTTGAAGGTCAAATAGACTTGGAGGATTATCGAATAAAATATGTACCTCCAAAAGAAGAAGATGTAAAAGAAGCAAAAAGATTACAGTTTGAGGAACAAGCTAGAAAACTTACAGAAGAACTCAATTCATCAGATCCTCTGAAGTTTATGGAGAATCCTTAGTATGGTCCAACCTATCTTTGATGGTGGAATGTTCTGTATAATGATTATCATAGGGTTCGCTTCAATGGCTTTTGCAAAGAAATTTGGTGCTTTGATGTTGGTTATACCAATAGTAGTTTTTCTTATATGCGGTCTAGTAGTTCTAACAGGAGATGATGTAGCATTTTTCACAACAACCAATCCAACCAATATGACAATAGTGACTACAAACGGTACATTTACCACAACTACAACATATCATAACATAACACCTTCAAATGAGACTACATATCTAATAGGTAACGGTCAGTTTCCAATCACAGGAACAGGTCAGTTAATTCTAGGTTATTCATTACTCTTATTCTCATTAATGATAGGCGTAGTTTTTCTTGACCAAACTCTTAAAGGCAAAATCATAACTTTTGACTAGAATCTCTAAAATAGAACTGTATATATTATAAAGTGATGACAGCAGCAGACCAAGCTAGGGCAGAAGCACTTGCCAAAGGCAACGCTGAAACTGCCAGAGTTACACAAGAGGCAGCACAACAAAAAGCCCAATCTTTAGAAGCTGGTCAACGTGCTACAGGAATACAAACATCTCATGGGTTTGACGCTGCCGGAAATAGGCTAAATGATCAAGGTCAGATAGTTCAATTCGCTGGACAACAAGCCAAAGAGAGTTATCTTGCAGAAAGAGGATATGGAAATACTGGAAAGGTAATAAATCCTGACTTGGCAACAAAAGCAGATTTTTCTAATCTTGCTGGTTATTCAACAGTTACTAATATAGGCCCACGTCACACTGAAGTAGATATTCATGAAGGTTTAGGTATAGGTAATGAATTATCTGGCTCTGCTTCAACTGTTTCAACCAAATCATCTTCTGGTGTAGATAGTCTATTTTCTGGCGATGAAAAAACTGCAAGAGCCAATCAATTAATTGAACAACAAAATATTAATGCTAAAGTAGATAATGCGTTAACTAGATTATCGAATAAAGATATACGAGAAAAAAACCTACAAAATGAAAAAGACCTCTTATCTTTTATACATAAAGGTCAGAATCAAGATGCAACATTTTCATTTTTTGTAGGAGATAAAAAAGTTAGTGAGGCATCAGGTTCAAAGACATTTTACACATTTTTAAAAACAAGGGCAAAATATGGAGATAATGTTTCAATCCAAGAAACCTTTCCTTCCAAAGAAAAGGCTTTAACAGAATCAGTTCAAAAAAATACAGACTTTTTCCAAAACCTACCTTCTAGTTATTGGAAATCTGCCGGTAAATCTGGCTTTATTTCACAGAACAATGTCGATAAAATTAATACAATTATTGATCTGAATGTAAAGAAAGAGAATAGAGAAGAACTATCTAATTTACAGGGATTTACAAGTGATTACATAGGAACTAAATACCAAAATAATCCAATTACTGGTAAAACGCCATACAAACAGGAATATCATGTAGATGCAACAACAGGTAAACTGGTTGATATTAACCCAGATAATGGGGCTGTTAGTTTTATGCGTATGCCAGGTTCAGGTGGTAAGATCTATAACCAAATATTAACTGATATTGGTCAAAAGCCTACGACTGGTAAAATTTCATCATCTAATATTCCATCCACAAGCTTTGTGGATGTAGCACAATTTCTACCTATAGGAGGTTCAATACTTTCTGAGGGTAGTATTTTAGGAGTAAGAGGTGGTATTGCATTAGCAAAGATTATACGCAGCAAAGTAGCTCCCACATGGGAAGAACGTATAGCATCTTCATTTAAACAAGGGAAAAAAATATCTTCTGAACAAACTCCACAACCACCCAAATATCCTAATGGTGTAAATCCTTTCAATAGGCCATTGGCACCAGAGAAATTTATCCAACCAAAAGGCGATCCAATGGAAAATTATCTTACTGCATTAACAGCAACTAAAGGTGTTAGAAAATTTCCAACCGTTGCAGCAACCAATCCAACAAGAGAAAAAATACCACAAGATGTATTTGTTTATGATACCGCATCTCATAGGGGGCAAATTTCAACTGCAAGAGTAAGTGAAACCCCTTATTTCCAACCACAAAGTAAACAGTTTGAGAATGTACAAACTGAAAGACAACAACAGAACCAAAATATACAAAATTCATTAATCACCCCTATATCATCATCTAAAGTATCTAATATTACTGTAAGTCTAGATGTTAATGCTAAACCTAATGCTAATGTTACCAGATTGTTAGCAAAAGTTGGAGATAAAACCATACAAAGTGATGTAGAAAGACGTAGATTACAATTAGGAGAATTTTCAATTTCACCTTTAACTAGCATAACAAATCCTAATGCTGCAATTAGTCCAAAATCCGCTTTTACTTCTAAATCTCCTCCATTGGATTATATCTTAACAAGCGGTATAGTTTCACCTCAATCATCTACTATAACAGGAATAATAGAGAAATCAAAAGGGGGATATGATATAAACGATATTGGATTTGGTGGCTATCTTCAACAAACTACACCTAAAACAACTAATGAGGTATTTTCATCTAAAGGTGAAAGGTCAACCATAAATCAATTTGGTGATATTTCACCTAATGATATTATTGGATTTGGCAAAAATACAAATCTTTATGAAGTATATGCTACTGAGCAAGAAAGACCATATTCACCGGCTTTAAGCTTCTTGGAGCAAAAGGACATAGGTAGGGCAAAGAAACTCGCAGCAAATCCAAACAAACAATATGGATTTTTCCTAACACCAAAAAAAGAAGTTATTTTTACGGGTTATTCATCATCACCAGTGCTAAACTATTTTAACGAAAAGAATATTTTAAGAGCAAAGAAACTCGCAGCAAATCCAAACAAACAATATGGGTTTTCAATATTTGGTAAGACATCAGAATCAGTTTATAGCACATTTTATGAAGGTGGAATTAAACCGGTCAACACAAAAGATTATCATGCTTACAAATTGGAGAATTACTATAAACAGATTGCAGCAAGACCTGGTAAATATAGTCTTAAACCAACTACAGATCTTCCACCAACGCCTGAATCTACAAACATATTTCTGACTGGTGGTTTATCAAAGCTACCTCTTAAAAATACAGTTGACTATTCAATATGGAGATATAACAAAGCACACCCAGAAGAGCCATCCATAGGAAGTGAATATTTCAACAAGCAATTAAAACCAAATGATATAGTTACAACGTTAAATGAAGAGGGAATAAAGTCACCATCACCATATAAATATGGTCTATTTGGTTCTGGTTCCGCCCAAACACGAATATTAGCTGAGAGATTAGCTAATGCACCTTATTCTATTAGATTTAAACCATACGAACCAAGTGGTGAATCACGTGAAGGTATTACAAGTATAATGACGCCTGACAAATCCTTTATTATAAATACAAATCCTAAAGGTAAAATAATCAAAAATCCTAAAGATTATGGTATAGGATTAGACTTATCAAAAATAACAAAGAAGCCAAAATCACCATCCCCAATTTACAAACAGGAAATAAAACCAACCGAAGAGTCTCAAAGACAAAAGGGCGGTTCCTCTACTGTACAGATATTAGAAAAACCTCTGTCAAAACTTAGAAAAAGAAACAGAAATGAAGGTGGAATATATACTCCTGACTTTGAGATTTTGGGTAATTATGAATATTATCCAACTAATCAAGGACCAAATTCTTTTGCTAGTACACGATTTATTGAAAGTCAATCACAAAATGACAGATTAGGTCAACTGATAAATGTAAAACTATCACAAGGACAAAGAGAAAGATATGGTAATACAAACCGTTATGATGTATTATCAAAACAATTCTTCAAGTCAGGTTCTAAACAAGACTCAAGATATAGAATATCTGAATTACTATCTAATCTAGGTAAAACAACTACTGAACCAATTTCTAGGACTGGAAGCAAACAATTTCCAAAACAAACAACTAGAGAATCATTACTATTTGGAAACAAACCAATGTTTGATATGATAACAAGCCCAAAACAATCTACAAAACCAGTTCAAACAACTTCCTTACAGCCAAAATCTCCTAACCTAACAAGATCAACACAAGGTTTCAAGTTTGGATTCAAACCTCAAACATATACTCCATTAGTTCCTAAAATAGAAAAACCACCAAAGAAACCACGAGTGGTAGATTTTAAATGGACAATTCCACGTTCTAGAAAAGGCAGTAGTAGGTCTGGACCAACTGGATTAATCAATCTTAATGTGAATAACATTTTTGCATCTACATTTAGCATTAATATATCCAAAAACAGGAGAGTTGAATTATAATGAAGTTTGAAAACGGAAATGAACTAAAAATCAAGGGTAGAAGAGTTAGAAAAATAATCAGAAACTTGCAAGGAAAGAACTAGTGTTTTGTAGTTAGAAGCTTGATAATAATATCCTCGTAGGTTTCACCCTTCTTTCCTTCCTGGTCTAACTTTTTCTTAGTTGCCTTTGTTATCTTTATAGTTGTCGAATCATTCATAATTTACAATATTATTATTGGTATAAAAAGTATATGCAGTATATTTTTATCTAAGCATTTTATATAACAAATCATGTCACATATGACACAAGACCAACAAAAGCTAGTCAAAACAAGAAAGACTCTAAGAATAGCTGCATCATTATTAATCTTCGGTGGTGCTGCATTATTGCTTGTTGGTCTAGTACAACAGTCCTTACAAGGGGTTCTAAATGGAGTAACAATGATGGCAAGCTCGGCAATACCATTTGTAGCCGCCAGTAAGGTTGAAAAGAAATTAAATCTACCATCGGTTTAATTTTTTCTTTATTTTTATCTTCCAAACCTGAGCAATCTTCTAAAGGTGCTAGCTACCCTGCCAAAGAACGTCTGCTTCTCCGCATACCTAATTATGTCTGGTGGAATTACTGTCTCTTTAGTAGTTGCATATTCTGTCATATCTATACCCATTATCTCTGCCCTAGGATTCCTCAAATCATCCAAAATTTCATCTCCAAGTGAATTATAGACCGCACCACTTCCTATGAGTTCAGCAATCTCCTTTGCTTCATCCTGTTTGGCTTGCATTTGTGCATATTCAGATCTAAAACCAAATCTATATCGAATCAAATCCTCGGCTTCCGGTGGGAAATATGCATTAGTTCTTTCAAATTCCTCTCTTACATCATTAATTAGATCTTGTGCTGAAAAGTAACCTTGTATGTTATAATTATCATAAACCCACTGCCAGATCTGCTCATACGTTATTTTGTTTCAACTCCACAGGATAACAAACTACTTGGAAATATTTATCTAATCCGACTTGGTGCATTGCATTATAGATATTACTGCTATTTTCATTCCTCAAAGCTTTACAGAGAAAACTCATTACACTTTTCATCCAAGGCTTTAAACCAGTGCCAAAATCATAAAATATTGGTCTTTCCCAAACCTCATTCTGTCTTTTCTTGCTCATTCTCAAAGTATGTGGCGCCCACAAAGGATCTGCAAACGGTCTAATTTCATCCCATATCTTCATCCATAAATCAAAAGGTACTAAATCACCCCATACATGATAGCCTTTTCCGCATCTCTGACCAACACAGCTAATCTTGTATTTTTTAAAAACTGCTATAACAGACTCATAATATGTTATATCAGTAGTATCAATATCACACCAGTTATAGCGATCATAGTTTTTATTCTTGTAACGTTCTTCTTTGGTTAGTGTAACAGGCCAATTATATACGCCACCAATCCAAACTTCAACCAAATCTTTCTACCTTATTCAGATTTTTTATTAAATAGTTTATTACATTGGAAACATCTTTCTTTATATCACTCTCCCATAATCGAATTATTTTATAACCCAAAGTAGTTAGTTTTTGATTGGTTTTTCTATCCTTTTCCCAAATATCTATAGCATAAATAATTTTAGGATTTTTAAAGATTTTGAAATATGGATTATATTTTAATGGATTTGCGTGCCAATAATCACCATCAATTTCCACACAAATATTAGGTTCAATGAAAATATCTACTTGATGATAGAAGCCATGCCCATCTTTCAATGATTTATGCTTTTCAAATTTAATATTCCTTATACTTAATTCGTTTTGGATTACTTTCTCAATTATTGTATCTCGATAAGGAAATATTTGTGTTGATCTTAGCTTCTTTTGTGCCTCAATAATATCATTTGTGTATATGCCAGTCTTTCCTTTGTTCCAAGGTATTATTCCTTTTTTAAATTCAGTTTTAGGTGAACAACGCCTACCCTTCATTAATTTTGAATGTCTTTCTCTCTGTTCTTTAGATACTTCATGTCCCATTTTACCTAAAGATATTTTTCTACAATGTTCTTTTGTATTCTTCGTACCTTTTCTTATGTTCTGATGACCTAAGACAAACCTTCCATATTCATCTCTATTATTTCCTTGACTCATTTTCTATCTTCTTTATCTTTTAAAACTTGTTTTGAAATAAAACATGCATTATATAGTTCTTGAAAATCCTCTTTATCTAAATTAATAGTAACTCTACCATGAATTGATATAGTTACAAGTTCGTCTTGATCATCCATCCAAATGTCTATTGATGTTCCCTTGTACAAGTCAGTAAATTGAGTTTCTGTCATTTCAAACTAGAGTTAAAGAATAATGCCATAGGCAAGCATATTGCAACTGCAAATACAAAGTAGAAGAAACCTTTCATATATCCACCTTTGGAAGATATGCAGAAATTGGTTTTGTCTGACCTATAAGCTCACAAGGTCTATGCTTGCCTGATTCACATCTCCAATAACCTCTCTTACCTTTCCATTTAGTAGGAGTGAACATCATGTCTTTTTTACATGATATACAATAATCTAAAACTGTTTTAACTTTCTTTTGTCTCTTTGGTAATTCTCTCAGTTCTATAATGCCGTCATTTTCTTTTGTTGCTTTACATTCTTTACCATGGCACTTTTCACTATTGTTATTATTCTTGTGATTGCATTTTGAGCATTTCCACATGACCATTATTTATTAATCGAATTATATAAGATATTCGGCATAAATGATATATACATGGCATACTAAAGATTATTATGCAAAATGAAATGACCTCAATTCGTGTTTCAAAAGAAACTAGAGATAGGTTATCAAAACATGGTCATATTACAGATAATTTTGATGAGGTTATCAATAAAATACTCGACAAGTTTGAGGGTAAGAAAAATTGACTCGCTGCCCAAATCCAAAATGTGGCAAGATGTATGTAAGAAACTATCCAAGATGTCCTAACTGCTCTACTCCAATACCAAAGAAAGGAGTGATTGAAGTTTGAAGCAAGTATTGAAAAGACCAGAATGGATCTCTCTTTTCTTCCATGAAAATATTAAAAACAAAGTACACCGAGATAGTTGCCCTTCATGTGCTACTGCTTATACTGCAATGGAAGCTTATATTGATCTAATCAACGAATCGGAGGCAAAGGCAAATTGATGTGTGAACTTTGTGACCGTAATCCATGTCATAAGTGCGATAGAGATGCCGCAATGCATAATCAGACTGAGCATAAACATTGTTGTTATTCATGCCTAGCTGGAAGTGTTCATAGATGAGTATGGCTGATTGTCCTTACAAATGTCATAGATGTGGAAAGCTATTCGAGGATGGACAATATCTAAACTACCTTAATCACTTGGAGAAATGCAAAAAATGATTTCTAGTAATCCTGTTTTTACAGCCAGCACCGTTGTACAGGATTACAACCATATGCGCCATGAGTTACCTGTGGGAGAGGGTTTAGAGTTTACCTCTCCCATTATTTTTTCCATAGGAGAAAGACAGATTGCGTTCTAGTATCATACTTGAAATTGCAAGAGAGATCAAGTTCAAAAAGCAAGACTCTCATGTTTTGCAGTATTTTAGTCATATCCAGTCTAGATTTGAAGAAGCTTGCCTGAATGATACCTCTCATACTAGGAGTTTATCAGAATGAAAAAATTAAGAATAGAAAATGATGCAAGAACTGTCTATGATATAGAACATGCTACAAAAACGCTTGTTATGTTAAAAGGTGTAGGTAGATACTGTCAAAATAAAGGGTGTAATAAACATCTTTTTGGAAAACCAAGTCAAAAATACTGCTCAGATAAATGTCGTTGGAAAGCAAATGATCAAAGACCATCAATCTCTGCTAAAACATTACATGCAAATTTTAATCTGCAAATTCTAGGAACTTCGAAAAATAAATATCGTATTGTCCGTTTTTATATGAAACGAGGAATAAGTGAACAAGTTAGAATTACGCCAGAATCCATAGAATTATGGGCTTTCTTAGATAAAGTGCAGAAAATGAGGGAAAATGTGATTATTGTATGATGGTTGATCCAGATTCACAAAACTTCATTGGTGCCGGAGAAAACACTGTATTTCACTATCTAAAACAACTCACCTTATTACCAGCAAGAAGCCTTAAAGAATTTCCTAGAAATGGAATATACCGTCAATTACCTCTAAAATGGATAATATCTAGAACAGAGTTTAAACAACTTTCAGACGCACACCAGAAAGGCTCTATTGATATTTTCATTATCCTTAACCAAACAAGAGTCGCAGTTCGAGTCCAAGGCAAGGGGCATGGACAAGGATTAAAAGGAATTGGCAAAGTTCAACATGATAAGGTTCAAGCTGAACTAATCAAAAAATATGCAAGTCTCGTAGATATTCAAATCAGGGAATGCCCAAATCTATTCAAGGAAAGATTAGGGATCCAGTCAAAGATTGAACTGATTGATTCTTTCAAGACCGCCAAAGTGATGATACCAGTCTCAGGTGATAAGCTATAAGCAACATTCTACTCTCAGAGACAGTACAGTTATGCGAGAATATAGGCTGCACGAATCCATTAGGCTATTTTGACATCAAAAAAGGAACCAGATTTTGCAAGAAATGTAAGCAAACTTCCCACACTCTAGAGTGGAAATGCAAGGGTTGTGGTGGAACCATATCAAACTCCTGGTGCCGAGAGACACGAAGATATTGTCACAGTTGCAGGGTATGAGTGAATTTAACGAACCAGATGAGGATTTTGAGTTTGAAGATGAGATAGATGAATTTTCCTGACAAGAAATACAAAATTATCTATGCCGATCCAGCCTGGACATATTCTGACAAAGCATTAGCCGGTAATCGTGGTGCTGGATGTAAATATGACTTGATGACATTACAAACAATCAAGGATCTACCGGTCCAAACAATTGCTGATGATGATTGTGTTCTGTTCTTATGGGCCACATATCCATTAATCCAAGAGGCATTAGATGTCATAAAAGCATGGGGGTTTACATACAAGACCAAGGCTTTCACTTGGATCAAGAAAAATAAGAATGGAACATATTTCATGGGAATGGGTAATTGGACTCGGGCAAATGATGAGATAGTATTACTTGCAACCAAAGGCAAGCCTAAGCGAATAGATTGTGGTATTTCATCAATTGTAGTTACTGACATTCAGGAACATTCAGAAAAACCAGATGAAGTAAGACAAAGAATAATCAAACTCTGTGGTGACTTGCCTAGAATAGAATTATTTGCAAGAACAAAGATTCATGAATGGGATGTGTGGGGTAATGATGCCAAACTGGCCTTAGAACCACTAGAGAGATACACATCTTAACTTCTAGAATCTTTTGTAATCGAGGATATACTATTAAAAGAAACCTATATGTGAATACCCTTTTTTCTTTTTATAATTCATTACTCTTTCATCTGCCGCCTTGCTTCCCGAAACAGTTCCTAAATTATGAGTTTTACCAAAAGGATCTGTATAGATTACAGCGTGAGGATCTTTAATTTTCTTTTTCATACTAACTCTTTCAATCCTTTTATGAACTTACTACAAAATAAACATTTACAGTCAGTCTTATTGTTATGAATAATAACAAACTCGCTTGTCTTCTGATTAAATAGAATAGTAAAAACATCATCTATTTCTTTATCAAACTTCATCTCAACCACTAAACCCTTTTGTCCTCGGGAACATTCTAAAAATGTAATCGGAATAAGCAGGAGGTATTGCTTGGTTAAGATGCTCTGTATCAGTAATCCATTCTATCCCCATTGCCTTTTGTTTATCTTCTAATTTGTAAGAATAAGAATCTGCACCATGTCCTGCAACTTGGGCATAATAACTTCGTTGTTTGTCTATTCTGATTGGTTCTATTATTAGGCCATGCTTTTCTTTAGTCCAATATTCTATAGGAAAGTCAGTAGGATCTTTATGTTTTTGATGTTCTATCTGAGGAACCTTAAAACCTTTAATTTCAAATATTCTATGTCTAATAACCCGAAGGCCAAACATTTCACCACAGAGTAAAAGATCCTTTCTTAATGGAGCATTTGAAACATTCTCAATTACATAAGGCAACCCTATCTTATCCAACAATTCCCTTGTCCCAGGTATCTGATTAGGTTCATCATTCTTCTGATCTTTTCTAGTAGCCATTGAAAACTTTTGACATTTTGGGCTTGCCCATACTCCATCAAAATTATCTTTAATCCATTTGGGATCTAAACTAAAAACATCTTTCTGAATAAACTCAAATGGATATTCTGGTTGAGGTTCAATATCAATTCCTACAACTTCAAATCCTGCCTTATGAATACCCATTGAAGCACCACCAGCGCAGCAGAACAAGTCAAGAATCTTCAAATGGTTTAACCTCAGTTTTGACTTCTGTTTTTATTATTTTACATGTAAGAAATCTCTTACATATTGGGCAGTAGAAACAATCCTGGATTCTTTCTCTTCTATCATGGTTTCCATTAGTTGATTGTTTTCTAAAATATACTGCAAACAATTCATGACCTTTATCATCCTTGAATCTGTAATTGGTAATCATTTCTCGCTTACCTCTCTGTTAGCCTGTAAATGAATATCCCTTGTCTTAGTTGAACAGGTACAGTTAGTATATTGACACCAATAATTTTCAGATTTCCATGAGTGAATTATAACTGGATGTGTGCAAAACCTACATTGGCCTGCAAGGCGATATAGTTCTTTATACTTCATTTACCATCATTTCCTTTTGTCTGTTCTTCTTCACGATAGTAATTACATCCGATTACATTTCCATTTGCATTAAGCCATATTTCAAAAGGTAGTCCTAAAGGAGTGGGTAAACGTAAAGTGGTTGCTATCTTTTGATCTGTATACTCTGACCTTGATATTACATGACATTCATGTTTCGGCATTTCCAGACGGTTCGTTACTTTGGTCATTAAGGCTTTAACTCCGTGCAAAGTTTACAGTTTGTATTTGGTATTCCTTCTTTAACATGATTCCAATAATGCTCTAACCAACCATCCCTAGCAGATAAAATACAATCTCTGCATATACCATCATTATCTCGAGGTTCTCCACAGCATAGACATTTCTTTTGTTTTGTCAACTTGCTGGGACCAATAGAACCACCACTAACACATAAAAAATCTAAAATAGATTTATCTGAATTAAATAAGAAAACAGCATCTATCTCGTCTTGACATTCGTTATCTTTTGTCAAGATGTAAGCATACCTCTGATTTTCTTAGCAAGTCTTGAGTATGGTCGCATATCATCAGCATAGAGAGTTTTTGAATTAACTAAATGATTCAAAGTATTATAGAGTAGAAACATTTCTTCGGGAGATAGACTATTTCTAATCTTAATGTACTTGGATAAATCTATTTTTGTGGTACTCATGGATGAAAACCTCTTACTTTTTTTACTCTATCCCCACACCAACAATACATACCACTTGGCATAGAAAACAAATGAAAATGCTCTCCACCTTCATGCTCAGGACATTGTGTTGTGGGTGTCATCGGACAGGTTGTCCATAGCACCAATCATGCCAAAGTTCCGCTTCAATAGAATACATCATAGCACAAATATTGATTACATCTGTTAATTCTTCAAGTCTATTAACACCC
>Ga0134125_10001838_pt1 | contig 25667 bp, 22 predicted proteins | sample KB31751_FD_96464 | JGI IMG/M metagenome (GOLD analysis project Ga0134125, IMG submission 96464) | Terrestrial soil microbial communities with excess Nitrogen fertilizer from Kellogg Biological Station, Michigan, USA - KB3-175-1 | ecosystem: Environmental > Terrestrial > Soil > Unclassified ...
ACGCCAGCGCGGTGAACAGGAAGCGGCTCACGCCGTAGAGGAAGATCACCGGGAAGAACACGATCGCGGTCGTCAGCGTCGCCGCCAGCACCGGCAGCTGCACTTCCTTGCCGCCGCGCTCGGCCGCAACCGCCGGTGCCTCGCCGAGCTCGATGTGCCGGAAGATGTTCTCCAGCACTACCACCGAGTTGTCGATGAGGCGCGAGAATGCGAGCGCCAGGCCGCCGAGAATCATGACATTGATGGTGCTGTCACCGAGCGACAGCGCGATGAACGTCGCCAGCGCCGACAGCGGGATCGACAGGAACACCGCCGCCGTGGCGCGCATGCTGCCGAGGAATACCAGGATCATGACCCCCGTCAGCACCAGGCCGATCAGGCCCTCGTGGATCAGGTTCTCGATGGCGCTGCGTACGAACTGCGACTGGTCGAACACAACCGAGGCAACCAGCTGCTTTGGCACGTCGAGCAGATTCCGCACACCGCGCCGAATGCCGTCGACCACGGCGATGGTATTGGCGTCGCCGCCCTGCTTGAGCACCGGCAGGTACACCGACGGCTGCCCGTCGACGCGCACGATGTTGTACTGGATCTGCGCGGCGTCCTCGGCCTTGCCGACGTCCGCCACCAGTACCGAGGCATCGCCCACCGTCTTCAGCGGCAGGCGATTGATGTCGGCCATGGCGTCGACCTGGCTGTTGGCGTAGAGGTTGTAATCGTACGGCCCGATTTTCACATCGCCCGCGGGCAGGATCAGGTTGGCATCGTTGACGGTGCGCACCACGTCCATCACCGACAGCTGGTGCGCCTGCAGCTTGAGCGGATCGACGTACACCATGATCTGGCGGTAGCGCCCGCCGAAGGGTTGTGGCACCGAGGCGCCCGGTACGTTGGCGATCTGGTTGCGCACGTCGTACTGGCCGAGGTCGCGCAGACGCGCCTCGTTGAGGCCGGCCCCTTTCAGCGTCACCAGGCACACCGGCAGGCTCGAGGCATCGAACTTCAGCACCACCGGCGGCAGCGTGCCGGGCGGGAGCTTGCGCAGATCGGCGAGCGCGAGGTTGGCGATGCTCGTGACGGCGGAGTCGGCATCGAAGCCGGGCTGGAAGTAGATCTTGATGAGGCTCACGCCGGGAAGCGAGCGCGACTCGATGTGGTCCACGCCGCTCGCCAGGGTGAAGAAGCGCTCGAAGCGCCCGGTGATGTCGGTCTCGATCTGCTCCGGCGGCATGCCGGAGAAGAAGGTCGCCACCACCACCACTGGAATGCGAATCGGCGGGAACAGGTCCACCGGCATGCGCACCACGCTCGTGATGCCGACCACGCAGGTGATCAGGCAGATGACGATGATGAAGTACGGGAAACGCAGGGCAAAGCGCGACATGTACTGGATCCCGTCCTTAGGGCGGCAGCGAGGTGAGAAGCTGCCGTAGCTTCTCGAGTGTGAAATCGGGCGAGCGGCACAGCGCAATAAGGGCCTGCTCGTGCTCACGGATCGCAGTCGCCGCAGCCGGCAGCTGCGGCGCGATCGACAGCGGCACCGACTGCACTCCGTGCAGGTCGCCGTGTAGCAGTTCGCCCGAGGCGACCTTGAGCCCGCCGATCTCGAGCGGCTGCCCGAAGTCCACTATGTGTACGTAGCCGTGCGAGACGGCGATGCTGCCGGCAAAGTAGTGGAAGCCGGCGCTGCGCGCGGCCGGAATATCCCGCACCGAGCCGTTGGTGACGACCCCGACGCAGTGCAGCCGCCGCAGCACGTGCATGTGCACCTCACCCACCAGCGAGCACAGTCCGCGCCGTGAGCTCACATCCTGGACCACCACTACGCGCGGCGCGGGCAGCCGCTCAATGTAGTCCCACCAGTCGCTGCGGTCAGCGAAGCGTGTGCCCGCGGTCGGTGGCGCCGAACCGCGGATACGCACCGTAGCCGCGTAGCCGACCATGGGCGCGAGCTCGGGGAAAAGGCTGCGCACCGTATGATCGGCGAAGCCCTCGTTGCGCAGGCGCAGGTTGAACGTCTCGATGGCATTGGCAAGTAAGCAGGCATCCAGGCGCCGCAGCGCGTGCAGCTGCTCGCTCGTGAGCGGCGCGGGGGCGGGAGGCGGGCTCATTCGTGCGTCAGCGGCGCCGTCAGGCGCGGCTGCACCTTCTCGCCGAGGGGCACCTGGCCGGGATTGCCGATCATCACCAGGTCGCCCTCGTGCAGACCGGACAGCACCTCATAACGCGCTGGCGTCTCGAGGCCGAGTGTTACCTTGCGCTCGACCACCCGGTGCGCCGCATCGACCACCAGCACGCTCTTGCCGCCTGGCGGCACGGCCTCGATGGGGATGGCGAGCGCATGCGGGCGCTCCTCGGTCCTGAGCGTGACGGTCGCGTACATGCCCGGCACCAGCTCGAGCGAAGCGTTGGGCACCTCCATCTCCACGATCATGGTGCGGGTGCTGTCGTCGACCTTGTCGGAGAAGCGCTTAATGTGGCCGCTGAATAGGCGCCCACCGAGCGAGTCAACGCTCACGGCCACCGGCGCATCGAGGCGGATGCCGCGCACGTAGTCCACCGACACCGGGAAGTCGAGCCGCAGCAGCGCGTTGTCGGATAGGCGCACCAGCGGCATGGCCTGCGTGTTCGAGGCCGTGCCCGCCTGGATGAGGGTGCCAGGATCGGCGTAGCGCTTGGTGATAACGCCGCCGAACGGGGCGGTGATGCGCGTGTAGGCCACCAGCGTCTGGTACTTGTCGGCGTCCGCCTTGGCGGCCGCGAGTGCTCCTTCGGCGGTGGCGTCGTGCGCCTCGGCGGTGTCCAGATCCTGCTCCGCGATGAGGTTGGGGTGTTCCTTGTTGACCGCGACCAGGCGCGTGTAGGCGAGGTGCGCATCGCGGTAGTCGGCCTGCGCGCGGCGCTGGGAGGCGCGCGCCTGATCCAGCTCGTCGGCGAGCTCGGGCACCTCCAGCACCGCGAGCAGCTGCCCGGCCTTGACGCGGTCGCCGATGTCGACTTTTATGTCCTTGACGTAACCGGATACTTTGGCGTGCAGCTCCACTTCGGCGTAGGGACGGAACTCAGCCGGGATGGTGATCTCGCGGAGCAGGTCCTCGCGATCGACGCGCGCCACGGCCACCGCCGGCAGCGTGGCGTCGGTGACCGCCGCTCGCGCCGTCCGGCCGTGCCAGGCGCGCACTACCAGCACGGCTGCCACGGCAACGACCGCCAGACTCACCCAGCCCCAGCGCTTGCCGACTAACAGGCTTCGCTTCATCAGAGACTTCCTTCTGCCGCGAGCGGCTGGCGGATGCGGAACGTGCTGCCGGCGCCCGGAGCGCTGCGCACCTCGACCTCGGCGCCGTGGGCCACGCAGATCGACTTGACGATGGACAGCCCGAGGCCGGCGCCACCACCCTCGCGCGAACGTGAGCCATCCACGCGGTAGAAGCGCTTGAACACCTGCCCGAGCGCGTCGGCGGGGATGCCGATGCCGTTGTCGGTGACGTCGAGCACCGCGTAGCCGCCCTCGCGCCGCACGGTGAGCGACACCCGCCCGCCGCGCGGGGTGTACTTGATGGCGTTATCGAGCAGGTTGACCACCACCTGCTTGAGGCGCGCACGATCCCCCTCCACGGTGACGCCGGCGGCCGAGTCGCAGGCGACGCTCACCTGCTTGTCCTCGGCGAGCAGGCTCATCTGGTCGGCGGTGGTGGCGGCGAGCTCCGCCAGGTCGAAGCGCACCCACTCCGCGTGCGCCTCGCCGGCATCCAGGCGCGACAGGGCGAACAGGCCCTCGACGATCTCTGCCAGGCGGTCGACCTCCTCGAGGACGCTCCCCAGCGCCTCGCGCGTCTCGGCGCCGAGCTGCGCATCCTGCGCCATGGCCTCGAGCTCGCCGCGCATGACGGTGAGCGGCGTGCGCAGCTCGTGGGAGGCATCCGCGACGAATTGCTTCGAGCCACGGATGGCATCCTCGAGGCGGCTGATCATGTGATTGAGCGATACCGACAGGCGCTCGAGCTCGTCGCCCGAGCGCACCACGGGCAGCCGTTCGCTCAGATTGAGCTGGGTGATCTCTTCTGCCTTGGCGGTGATGCGCTCGACCGGCGCCAGCGCCCGCCGCACCAGCACGAAACCTCCCGCCACGGCGACGCCGACGGCGAGCGGCAGCCCGACCGCCAGCATGATCAGCACCTGCGTGAGCGTTGCCTCGGCGGCCACCCCCGAGGCACCGACCTCGACGCGGTAACCGGTGCCGTCGGCACCCACCGCCGGGCGCGCCGCGACGAGCAGCGAGCTGCCGGCGAGAGTCACCTTGCGCGTCGGTGCGGCAGGCACGAGCGCCGGATTGAAGCGCTCGTTGCGCGGGGGCCCGGAGGCGTACACGACCTGGCCGTCGGCGCGCGTGATGCGGATGAAGCGGTCGTTGGCCTCGGGCGAGTACAGGTCCTCGACCGCGGCGCGCATCACGGCCTCCTCGCCGCGGGTGGCGTGTGCCACCAGCGTATCGGCGATCTGCTGCGCGCGGCGCGCCTGGATGTCGAGCAGGTTGGCTTCCAGGTAGTGGCGCAGGATGAAGAAGGTGAGCACGCCGAGCAGCACGAACATGGCGGTGAGCACCCCGGCGTACCAGGTGATCAGGCGGAAGCTGAGCGAGCGGGTGTTCATTCCGCCGGGCCCTCGGCCAGCCCGTAACCGACGCCGCGCACCGTGCGGATCAGCTTGACCGGGAACGGATCGTCGACCTTGCCACGCAGGTGGCGGACGTAGACGTCGACGATATTGGTGAGCCCCTCGAAGCTCTGGTCCCAGACGTGCTCGATGATCATGGTGCGGGAGAACACCCGGCCCGGATTGGCGGCCAGGTACTCGAGCAGCGCGTACTCCTTGGGCGTCAGGTCGATCCGCTTGCCGGCGCGGCGCACCTGTTGCGAGAAGCGATCGACCTCGAGATCCGCCACCCGCAGCACGCTCGAGCGCGTCACCGGGCCCCGGCGCAGGAGCGCCTTGACGCGCATGATGAGCTCGGCAAACGCGAACGGCTTGGTGAGGTAGTCGTCGGCGCCGGCCTCGAAGTTGTGCACCTTCTCCTCGGTGGCATCGCGCGCGGTAAGAATGAGAATCGGCACCTGCTGGTTCTTGCGCCGGATGCGGCGCAGGAGTTCCTCGCCCGGGACGCCCGGCAGCATCAGGTCGAGGATGATCAGGTCGTAGTCGAAGGCCGAGGCGAGCTCCCAGCCGCGCGTGCCGTCGTCGGCGACGTCCACGGCGTAGCGTTCCGCCCGCAGCGCGCGCGCCACGAGTTCGGAAACCTTCTTCTCATCTTCTACGAGGAGCATTCGCATGGGGGACTCGGTCCGTCAGAGCAGACCACACCGGCATTAAGACCGGGCGAATCGCCGATTAAATTCCGTTCAGAATGCTGTTCTTGATTACAACACCTTGATTACTCACGATTTATCCTTGACCTTAACCGGAACAGTAGCGCGCGTTCCCGGCATGTTGGGGCTGGCCGACAACCCGTGCTTTGTCACACAATCGCCATGTGTGTGAATCCAGAATGTCATATATCTGAAGCAGAGTGAGCGCGCCTGCCGTGACTGATCACGGCGGTCCGGGTGTCGCACGCACGCAACCTTGATAAAACAGGGCGTTCGCGCGGCGGTTCGTCAGCAGGTCCAAAAACCATAGGAATTCCGAAGATGACACCTATCCGTGCCTGTCTCCTAACGGCTTCGTTGGCGGCAGCAGGGGTCGCGCAGGCACAGACTGCGTCGGCACCGGCGAGCAAGCCGGCTGACAGCAGCCTGACCTGGAATGGCATCACCCTCTACGGCATCGTCGATATCGGTCTGCAGTACCAGACGCACGGCGTGCCGGCCAGCGACTACTTCCCGGCCGGAACCGAAGCGATCATCCAGAAGAACAGCAACGGCTCGGTCACCGCGGTGACGCCGAGCAACCTGAGCCAGTCGCGCATCGGGCTGTCGGGCAACGAGCCGCTCGTGGGCGACTGGTCGGCGGTGTTCCGCCTCGAGACGTTCTTCAACCCGCAGTCGGGCGACATCAGCGACGCGGTGAAGTCGCTTGTGCAGAACAACGGACGGCCGCTCGCGAATCAGTCGACCAATGTCGATTCGAGCGTCGCCGGGCAGCTGTTCTCGGGCGCGGCCTACGCGGGCTTCAGCTCCAAGTCCTTCGGCACGATCACGTTCGGCCGGCACGTTACGCCTCTGGCCGACGGGATCGGCAAGTACGACCCGATGTCAGCCTCGAATGCCTTCTCGCTGATCGGCTTCTCCGGCACCACCGCCGGCGGCGGTGACACCGAGGACCGGCGTCTCGACCAGTCCATCAAGTACACCGGCAAGTTCGACTGGTTCCATCTCGGCGGCCTCTACCAGTTCTCGGGCGCGAGCGGCAGCGAGAACACTGCCATGCAGGTCAGCGTCGGCGGTGAGTTCGGCGGCCTGTCGGTCGATGCCTACTACGCCAAGAAGTGGAATGCGGTGGCGGCGGCGGCCCTGAGCGGCGCGCAGGCAGCCGAGATCGGCACCGGTACACAGTGCGCGGCCTCGGTGCCGGCCGGCTCCGAGTGCTTCTCCATCAGCAACTCGGTCGCGGGCACGGTCTCGGACAACACCACCTACGCCATCATGGGCAGCTACGGCTGGGAGACCCTCAAGCTGTTCGCCGGCTACGAGCACATCGGCTTTGAGAACCCCGACCACCCGTACGCACCGGGACAGCTGATCATCGGCGGCTACCAGCTCGCGTTCGTGAACAATGCGGCGTTCAACAAGGAGAAGACGCTGCAGGTGTTCTGGGGCGGCCTCAAGTACACGGTGGTGCCGAACTTCGACCTGCTGGCCGCGTTCTACGGCTACAAGCAGAACAGCTTCGCCACCGGTGCCAACGCCGGCTGCTCGAGCACCGTCGCCAGCCAGTGCAGCGGCACCGAGAGCTCGTTCTCGATCGTGGGCGACTGGCGCATGAGCAAGCGCTTCGACGCCTACATCGGCACGTTCTACACCAAGGTGTCGGATGGCCTCGCGAACGGCTTCCTCAACGACTCGACCCTGACGACGACCGCCGGCATCCGCTTCAAGTTCTGAAGCGCCGATCCTGGCTTGCGCCCGAGCGGATGTCGGGCGGCACGACGGGCCCGCACGGCGGGCCCGTTTTGCTTTGGGCCTAGCCGAAGCGGCCGGTAATGTAGTCTTCGGTGAGGCGGTGGCGCGGGTTGGTGAACACCCGGTCGGTGTCGCCCACCTCGATCAGCTCGCCGAGATGGAAGTACGCAGTGCGCTGCGAGACGCGGGCCGCCTGCTGCATGGAGTGCGTGACGATGACGATCGCGTACTGCTCGCGCAGCTCATCGATCAGGTCCTCGATGCGCGCGGTCGCCACCGGATCGAGCGCCGAGCACGGCTCGTCCATGAGGATCACTTCCGGGTGCACCGCGATGGCGCGCGCGATGCACAGACGCTGCTGCTGGCCGCCGGACAGTCCCGTGCCGGGGCTGGCGAGCCGCTCCTTGACCTCGTCCCAGAGGCCGGCGCGCTGCAGGCTGGTGCACACGATGTCATCGAGCTGCGCGCGGCTGCGCGCCAGGCCGTGGATGCGCGGACCGTAGGCGACGTTGTCGTAGATGGACTTCGGAAACGGGTTGGGTTTCTGGAACACCATGCCGATGCGGGCACGCAGCTGCACCGGGTCCTGCTGCGGAGCCTGGATGTCGCGCCCGTCGAGCTTGATCGAGCCCGTGACGCGCGCCCCGGCAATGGTGTCGTTCATGCGGTTCAGGCAGCGCAGGAACGTCGACTTGCCGCACCCGGACGGTCCGATCATGGCGAGCACCTGGCGCCGCCCGACGTCGATGCTGACGTTCTTGAGTGCCTGCTTCGCACCGTAGTAGACGCTGACATCGCGACACGAGAAGACGGGATTCTCGAGCGCGACCTGACCTAGGGTCTGGCCGGCTCCCTGGGCGAGCGCACCCGCCTCCAGGGCAGATGCGGCGGCGCTGGAAACGCGTCCGCTCGGCTTGAGGTTGAGCCCGCCCTCGCCCGCCCGCGCCCGCACGGCAGCCTCGGAGGTCGCGCTGCCGTTGCCGGCGGCCGCCGGTGCCGGGTGGCCGGAGCCGTTGGCGGCGGACGACGGACGGCGTGCCTCCTCGGGGGTGTCGGGTGTCTCGCTCATGGGGCCTGCTGCCTCAGCCGAAGCGTCCGGTCACGTAGTCGTCGGTGCGCCGGTTCCTGGGCGCGGTGAACATCTGGCCGGTCGGCCCGATCTCCACCAGCTCGCCAAGGTACATGAACGCGGTGACGTTCGACACGCGCGCCGCCTGCTGCAGGTTGTGGGTGACGATGGCGATGCAGTAGGTCTCGCGCAGCGACTGCAGCGTCTCCTCGATGCGCAGCGTCGAGATCGGATCGAGCGCCGCGGTGGGCTCATCGAACAGCAGCACCTCCGGGCGCAGCGCGAGCGTGCGCGCGATGCACAGGCGCTGCTGCTGCCCGCCGGAGAGCCCGCGGCCGTCCTCGTGCAGCTTGTCCTTGACCTCCTCCCACATGGCCGCCGCGCGCAGCGCCTCCTCGATGCGATCGCCGAGCTCGCTGCGGGAGATGCGCCGCGACAGGCGCAGCCCGAAGGCCACGTTGTCGAAGATCGACATCGGAAACGGCGTCGGCTTCTGGAACACCATGCCGACGCGGAAGCGCAGCTCGGCGACGTCGACCGTCGGGGCGAGGATGTCCTCGCCGTCGAGGCGCACGTCGCCGCTCGCGCGGTGACCCGGGTAGAGCGCGTACATGCGGTTGAACACCCGCAGCAGCGTCGACTTGCCGCAGCCGGAGGGGCCGATGAACGCGGTGATCTGCCGGTCGCTGAGCGTGAGGCTGACGTCCTTCAGCGCATGCACCGCACCGTAGTAGAAGTTCAGATGCTGCACCTCGAATTTGACCGCACCGGCGGTGCCGGTCGCGGCAGTCGGGGCCGGCAGCTGCACCTGCGGGGTGCCCATCAGCGCCGCCCGCCCGGGAGCGAGGACACCACCAGCCGCGCGGTGATGCTCAGCACCAGGATGCTCACCGTGATGATCAGCGCGCCGGACCAGGCGAGCTGCTGCCAGTTCGGATAGGGACTGAGCGCGAACTGGAAGATGACCACCGGCAGGTTCGCCATCGGTGCGTTGAGATTGCTGCTCCAGAACTGGTTATTGAGCGCGGTGAACAGCAGCGGCGCGGTCTCGCCGCTGATGCGTGCCACCGCCAGCAGCAGTCCCGTCACGACCCCGCTGCGGGCCGCCGGGTAGATGACGCTGAGAATGGTGCGCCACTGATAGGCCCCCATCGCGGTGGAGGCATCCTTCATGCCCTGTGGCACCAGGTTCAGCATGTCCTCGGTGGTGCGCACGATGACCGGCATGGCGATGATCGCCAGCGCCACCGCGCCGGCGATGGCGGAGAAGTGTCCCATGCGCACCACCAGCAGTTCGTAGACGAACAGGCCGATGATGATCGACGGGGCGGACAGCAGCACGTCGTTCACGAAGCGGATCACGGAGCTGATCTGCGCGGTGCGGCCGTACTCGGCGAGATAGGTGCCGGCCAGCATGCCGATCGGACCGCCGATCGCGATGCCGGTCACGGTCATGACGACGCTGCCGTAGATGGCGTTCAGGAGCCCGCCGCTCGAGCCCGGGGGCGGCGTCATCGCGGTGAACAGCGTCAGCGACAGGCCCGCCAGCCCGTTGTACAGCAGCGTCCACAGGATCGCGCCGAGGAAGAACAGGCCGATGGCGGTGGCGACGCCCGACAGCGCGAGCGCCGCGACGTTGGTGAATTTGCGGACCGCGCGCCGGCTCATACCGAGGACAGTGCGCGCCGCTCGAGACGCATCAGCATGAAGCGCGCCGCGGCGATCACCGAGAAGGTGATGAGGAACAGCAGGGCTCCGAGCGCGATGAGCGAGGAGGTATAGAGATCGCCGACGGCTTCGGCGAACTCGTTGGCGATCGAGGCCGAGATGGTGGTGCCCGGGGCCAGGAGCGAGGAGCCGATGCGATGCGCGTTACCGATGACGAAGGTGACCGCCATGGTCTCCCCGAGCGCGCGTCCGAGGCCCAGCATGATGCCGCCGATCATGCCGGTGCGCGCGTACGGCACCACGACCTGCCAGATCACCTCCCAGGTGGTGGCGCCCAGGCCGTAGCCGGACTCCTTCAGCACGTCCGGCACCGTCTCGAACACGTCGCGCATCACCGCGGCGATGAACGGAATCACCATGATCGCGAGCACAAAGCTCGCCGTCAGCACGCCGATGCCATACGGCGGGCCCTGGAACAGCCGGCCGATGAGCGGCAGCGGGCCGAGCACCTCGATCAGCCACGGCTGCACGTGCCGCTGCAGGATCGGTGCCAGGACGAACAATCCCCAGATGCCGTAGATGATGCTCGGCACCGCAGCCAGCAGCTCGACCGCGACCCCGACGGGACGCTTCAGCCACACGGGGGCGAGCTCGGTGAGGAAAATGGCGATGCCGAAGCTCACCGGGATGGCGAGCAGCAGGGCGAGGAAAGAGGTGACCAGCGTGCCGTAGACCGGCGCCAGAGCGCCGTACTGGTCCGTGACCGGGTTCCAGATCTCGCGCGTCAGGAAGGCGAGCTTGAAGTGCGCCAGCGCCGGCCAGGCGCCGAGCAGGAGCGCGGCGGCGACCCCGCCGAGCAGCAGCAGCACCAGCAGTGCCGCGGCGAGCGTGGCGCCGCGGAACACCCGCTCGCGCAGCCTCTGCCCGGCCGCGTGTCGCGGATCGATCGCAGCCACTGTGTTCATCGACGGCAACCGTTCGAGTTGCTAACCCCGTAACCGCAACCGGCGGCCGTCCCGCAGTGCGGGGCGGTCGCCGGTTCCCTGACAGCAAGGCGCCTGTTCCGCGGCCGCGCGGGGCGTGCCGGCCCGGAAGCTCACATGCCCTTGATCTGGGTCTTCCAGGTTTCGCGCACCTGCGCGATCAGCTTGTCCGGCAGCGGAACGTAGTCCAGCTCGGCCGCCATCTTGCCACCGTTTTTGTACGCCCAGTCGAAGAACTTGAGCGCGGCGCCGGTCGCGGCCGGGTCCGGAGGCGTGCCGTAGACCAGGATGAAGCTCGCGCCGGTGATCGGCCAGCTGCCCGCGCCCGGCTGGTCGGTGAGGATGAGGAAGTAGCCGGGGGCGTGCGCCCAGTCGGCGCTGCCCGCGGCCGCCTGGAAGCTCTCGGCGTTCGGCGCCACGGTCTTGCCATCGTGGTTCTTCAGCTGCGCGTACGCCATCTTGTTCTGTTTCGCGTACGCGTATTCCACGTAGCCGATGGCACCGTCGGTCTGCGTCGTCATGTTGGCGACGCCCTCGTTGCCCTTGGCGCCGATGCCGACCGGCCACTGCACCGAGGTGTTGGCTCCGATCGAGTCCTTGAACTTCGGGCTCGACTTGGACAGGTAGTCGGAGAACAGGAAGTTGGTGCCCGAGCCGTCCGAGCGGTACACCGGCGCGATCGCCGTGTCGGGCAGCGTCAGCCTCGGGTTGAGCTTCTTGATGCGGGCGTCGTTCCACTTGGTGATCTCGCCCATGTACATCGAAGCCACCGTGGCGCCGTCCAGCACCATCTGCCCGGGCTCCACGCCCTTGACGTGCACCACCGGCACCACGCCGCCGATGATCATCGGGAACTGCACGAGGCCCGACACCTTGAGATCCTCGGGCTTGAGGGGCATGTCCGAGGCGCCGAAGGTGACGGTCTTGGCCTTGATCTGCTTGATCCCGCCACCCGAGCCGATCGACTGGTAGTTGAGGCCGATGCCGGTCTGCGTCTTGTAGGCGTCCGCCCATTTCGAATAGATCGGGTAGGGAAAGGTCGCCCCCGCACCGGAGATGTCGGCCGCCGGCGCGGTACCGCACAGCGCGACCGCGGCGGTGACCGCCCACAGCAGCTGCTTCGGATGGAATGCGTTCATGGTGATGCTGTCTCCTAACGGGTCTCGTGTGTTTTCGTAGCCACGTCAGGGCTCTTTCCCGCCCCGGCGCCGGGTGCGCGCCATTAGATGTCACTAGTGTGACGTTCTCGTGACACCCCGGGCAGCAGGCCCCGGGGAGCCCCGAGAAGCCAGGCCCCGTCCCTGGGACCCGCCCCGACAGTGTCGCCGCGGGAGTTTGCAGCGGCGTGACATGGGTGCCGCGGCTTGCCCGCAGGCGAGCCGAAGCCGTATAAACGCGCACCGCCTCCCGGTGCACAGCCGACGTCCATTCGCACTGCTCCCACCTCGATGTCACAAGTCGTTGACCTGACGAAGGAACTCATCGCCCGCCGCTCGGTAACACCCGTCGACGGGGGTTGCCAGGAGCTCCTGTGCGCGCGCCTGGCAGGCGCGGGCTTTGCCGTGGAGCAGCTGCGCTTCGGCAGCGTCGACAATTTCTGGGCGCGCCGCGGCGCGGTGGCGCCGCTCTTCTGTTTCGCCGGCCACACCGACGTGGTCCCGACCGGGCCCCTCGAGGAATGGCACAGCGACCCCTTCTCCCCGGAGGTGCGCGACGGGGTGCTGTACGGCCGCGGTGCCGCCGACATGAAGAGCGGGCTTGCGGCCATGGTCACTGCGACCGAAGAATTCGTGCGCGTCCACCCCGGGCATCGCGGCTCGATCGCCTTCCTCATCACCAGCGACGAGGAAGGCCCGTCGGTCGACGGCACGCGCCGGGTCACCCAGCTGCTGCAGGAACGCGGCGAGCGCATCGACTGGTGCCTGGTCGGTGAGCCCTCGAGCGAGGCGGTGGTCGGCGACACCATCAAGGTGGGGCGCCGGGGCTCGCTCAGCGGCCGGCTGACGGTGCACGGGGTGCAGGGGCACGTCGCCTACCCGCAGCTCGCCGAAAACCCGGTGCACACCCTGGCGCCGGCACTCGCCGAGCTGACACGCCGCGAGTGGGACCAGGGCAGCGAGCACTTTCAGGCTACCAGCTTCCAGGTGTCGAACCTCAACGCCGGCACCGGCGCACCGAACGTGATCCCGGGCGAGCTCAGGGCGCGGTTCAACCTGCGCTACTCGCCGGTCCAGACCCTGGAAGGACTCAAGCGCACTGTTGAGGACATCCTCAGGCACCACGGCGTGCGCTACAGCCTCGAGTGGTACGTGTCGGGCGAGCCGTTCTACACCCCTCCCGGGGAGCTGTCGCAGGCGGTCGGCGATGCCGTGGCACAGGTGCGCGGTTCACGGCCGGCGCTCTCGACCGGCGGCGGGACTTCGGACGGGCGCTTCATCGCCCCGCTCGGGGCGCAGGTGGTGGAGCTCGGCGTGGTGAACGCGTCGATCCACAAGGTCAACGAGAGCGTGCGTCTCGCCGACGTCGATGCGCTCGCGCGCATGTACTTCAACGTGCTGGTGCGGCTGCTCGCCTGAGGTTGGCGGCGAGGCCGAGGGCGCCGAGGGCGACGGCCCAGATCAGCACCCAGGCCGGCATGGCGAGGCCGAGGAAGCGCCAGTTGACCAGCCCGCACTCCCCACTCCCGGTCAGCACCTTGCGGATCAGCTGCCACACCGGCATGAACTTCATGAGCACCGCGAGCGGGGCGCCGCAGGACGGCAGCGTCCCGGGCGGCAGGCTCTGCACGTACAGATGCCGGGCGGCGACTCCGATGGTGAGCAGCGCCGCCACACCGATGAGCGTCGCATAGGTCGCGCGCGCGCGGCGACCGCGCGGGTCGTGCACGGCCGCCGCCAGGAACATCACACCGAGCAATGCCAGACCGATGCGCTGGAAGATGCACAGCGGGCACGGCTCGAGCCCGAGGTGGAACTGCGCGTAGAGCGCATAGGCCAGAAGCGCCGCACAGGCGCCGAAGCCGGCCAGATTCAGGAGGCGCGGGCGCACGCGGGGCGGTACCGGTCAGGCCGAAGCGTTGGGCTGCTTGTCTACGGTGCCGCCGCGCAGCTCGCGCTCGACGTCATCGAGCGAGGTATGGCGGATGTCCTTGCCGTGCACCATGTAGATGACGTACTCGCTGATGTTCTTGGCGTGGTCGCCGATGCGCTCGAGGGCGCGCACCACCCACATGACGTCGAGGGCGCGGCGGATGGTGCGCGGATCCTCCATCATGAAGGTGATGCTCTGGCGCTGGATGGCCTCGTACTCCTCGTCCACCAGCCGGTCCTGGCGCGCCACGCGCAGCGCCGACTCCACGTCCATGCGCGCAAACGCATCCAGGGCATCGTGCACCATGTCGGACACGACGCGGCCGAGGTGCTTGATCTCGCGGTATTTGTCGGCTGGTCGCTCCATGGTGGCGAGCCGCGAGGCGATGTAGCCGATCTTCTCGCCCTCGTCACCGATGCGTTCCAGGTCGGTGATGGTCTTGATGATGGCGACGATCACCCGCAGGTCGCCGGCCGCCGGGGCGCGGGTCGCGAGGATGCGGCTGCATTCCTCGTCGATGGCGATCTCCATGTTGTTGACCTGCTGGTCATCGAGCGCCACCGCCTCGCCGAGCGAGCTGTCGCCCTCGACCAGCGCGGTGATGGCCTTGTGCAGCTGCTGCTCGACGAAGCCGCCCATGCCCAGCACCTTGCTGCGCACGCGCTCGAGATCCTCGTTGAACCGACGCGAGATGTGGTGACTGAGATCGGCGGTTTCCATCAGTTGGCGTCCCCGGCCTCGCTCGCCTGCCGGCGCGCGCTAATACGCGCGATCATAGCGGAACTGCGGCCGACAGCCAGCGCCGCGCGTCGTGCGAGCGGGATCGGCGCCAGACCGGCCAGGAACTGCGCAGTGGCCGCGTGCCAGCTGAACTGCGCGGCGCGCGCCGCGCACACGCGCCGCTCGAGACGCAACGCCGCCCCGATCGCCCGGCCCAGATCGTGGTCCAGGACCCCGGTCACGCCGGACTCGATGACGTCCAGCGGCCCCGGAACGGGGAAGGCGGCTACCGGCACACCGCAGGCGAGCGCCTCGAGCATGGTGAGTCCGAAGGTGTCGGTCAGGCTCGGAAACACCAGCACGTCGGCTGCGGCGAGCCGGCTCACCAGCTCCTCGCCGAAGCAGTAGCCGGTGAACCGCGCCTGCGGGTAGCGGGCGGCGAGCGCGGCGCGCTCCGGCCCGTCGCCGATCAGGACCTTGCTGCCGGGCAGCTCGAGGCGCAGGAACGCCTCGAGGTTCTTCTCCACCGCGAGACGCCCGGCGTACACCATGAGCGGCCGCGGCAGGCTGGCCAGCTGCGGATGCGGTGCGACCGGGCGGAAGCGCCGCAGGTCCACGCCGCGGCGCCAGCGATGCAGGCACGCAAAGCCGCGCGCGCCGAGCTCGGCTTCGAGGCTGGCGCTCGAGACGAAGGTACGCACCGCGGCGCCGTGAAAACGCCTGAGCCACGCGTAGCTGACCGCGAGAGGAATGGGCCAGCGCGCGCGCAGGTACTCCGGGTAGCGCGTGTGATAGGAGCTCGTGAACGGCAGCGCCCGGGCGCGGCAATAGCGCCGCATCGCGAGCCCCAGCGGTCCTTCGGTCGCGACGTGCACCGCGTGCGGGCGGAAGGCCTTGAGCTCGCGCACCAGGTGAGCGCCCGGAGCGAGCGCGAGGCGGATCTCGGGGTAGCTCGGGCAGGCAATGCTGCTCAGCCCCTGGGGCGAGATGACGCGCACCTCGTGCCCGAGCTCGGTAAGCGTCGCGGCGGTGGCCTTGAGGGTCGTGACGACGCCGTTGGTCTGCGGCGTCCACGCATCGCTGGCGAGCGCGATCTTCACGCGGCGTCGGCGACCAGCCGCGGCGAGTTGCGCAGCTCCCCCTGCGCGGCGTACGGCCAGCGCAGCAGCTGCAGCTCACCGCCCTCGCACTCGATGAGCGCCGAGCACGACTCGACCCAGTCGCCGGTGTTGGCGTACAGCGTGCCACCGAGGCGCGTGAGGTTGGGGCGGTGAATGTGTCCACACACTACGCCGTCGTAACCGCGCACGCGGGCATACTCCGCCGCCAGCTGCTCGAACTGCTCGATGTAGCGCAGGCTGGTGCCGATGCCGAGCTTCAGCGCCTCGGTGAGCGGCCAGTACGGCAGCCCCAGGCGCCGCCGCAGGTTGTTGATCCGGTGGTTCAGCATCACGATGACGCCGTGCACGGCATCGCCGAGGCGACTCAGCCAGCGCGGGCACGGCATGGCGGTGTCGAGCTGGTCGCCGTGCATCACCAGCAGCCGCTCGCCGCGTGCGGTGCGGTGCACCCACTCGCGATGCACCTCGAACTGGCCTTGCAGCATCTGCGCCAGCATCGCGAGGCTGGCATCGTGGTTGCCGGGGATGTACACCAGGCGCACGCCCGAGCGCTGCCGGGCCAGGAGCGTGCGCAGCACCTGGGTATGCGCGGCGGTCCAAAAGGGGCGCTGCGCGAGACTGAGCGCGTCGACGATGTCACCGACCAGCACGATGCACTCGGCCTCGACCCCGGCGAGGAACTCGTTGAGCTCGCGCACGCGGGCGTGGCGGAACCCGAGGTGCAGGTCCGACAGGAACAGGGTCTGGGCCGTCGTCCTGCCGCCGCGTGTCCGGGTGCCGTGTGCCATCTGCGCTCCTGCCCTGGTGCCAAAGGACACCCGTAGGGTCGGGCGCTTTCGTGTCGGTTGCGTGACGGCTCAGCGACGCCTTTCTGACAAATTAGGCAGTTACGCGTGAAACTTAAGCCGTTGCCGCGCTCACGGCCGGGGCCGTGGCCGCCACGCGCTCGAGGGGAAAGTGGCAGGTGAAGGTGCTGCCGCTGCCGAGCTGGCTGCGCACCTCGAGCGTGCCGTGGTGGCGCTGCAGCACGTGCTTGACGATGGCGAGACCGAGTCCCGAGCCGCCGGTGGCACGCGCCCGGCCGGCATCCACGCGGTAGAAGCGCTCGGTGAGGCGCGGGATGTGCTCGGACGGGATGCCGAAGCCGGTGTCGGTCACGGCAAAGTGGCCGCCGTCCTCATCGACCCACCAGCGCATCTCGATCGAGCCTTCGGGCGGGGTGTACTTGGCCGCGTTGTCGACCAGGTTCGAGAAGGCCGAGTGGATCTCGGGTTCATCGCCCAGGAGGCGTGCCTCCGAGTCGATGCGCACGCGCACCTCGCGCGGATGCACCGCGCGCGCCAGCACGTCCTTGCGCAATAGCGCCGCGAGCGCCGCGACGTCCACCGGCTCGCCGCCGACCACCTCGTCGGTCTCCTCGAGGCGCGACAGCTCGAGCAGGTCGCGGATGATCGCCGTCATGCGCTCGGCCTGGCGGCGCATTTCCGCGATCGGCCCCCGCAGCTCCGGATCGAGCGAGCTGTCGGCGCCGAGAGTCTCGAGGTAGCCGGAGACGACCGTGAGGGGCGAGCGCAGCTCGTGGGAGGCGTTGGCGACGAAGTCGCGCCGCACCGCCTCGAGGCGCATCTGGCGCGACACGTCACTCACCAGCAGCAGCAGCTGGCCGTCACCGTAGGGTGCAACCTGCAGCGACAGATAACACTCGTCGGCGCTCGACTGGCGTATCACCACCGGGTTGCTGTAGTCGCCCTTGGCGAGATAGCGCACGAACTCCGGCTCGCGCAGCAGGTGCTCGATGCGCATGCCGAGATCGCCGGTGCGACGCAGGTTTAGCAGCCGCGCCGCCATGCGGTTGAACCACACGATCTCGCGCTGCGCATTGAGAATCACCACGCCATTGGGGAGCGCCGCGGTCGAGCGCTGCAGCTGGCGCATGAGCTGGACGAAGCGCTGCTTGTGAAAGCGCTTGCGGCGGTGCAGGCGCACGATCTGGGAGATCACCTCGCCCCAGACACCGCCGATGTCGGGCGGGTCGGCGTAGTTGCGATGGCGCAGCCACCACTCCAGGCGCACCAGGTTGACCAGCACCCAGGTGAGGTGCAGCGCCAGTGCGATGGCCAGGCCGCCGAAAGGATTGCCGAACAGCCAGCCCGCGCCGCAGCCGATGAGCACCGTGGCGAGCAAGCGGCCGGCCGCGAACCACCACACCTGGGTTGCGGGTTCCATGGCTATCGAAGACGCCCCTTGAGCAGTCCGTCTACGCCGTGCGCGCCGAGAACCGGTACCCCGAGCCGCGCACCGTCTGCACGAACCGATCGTACCCGAAATCCTCGAGCGCCTTGCGCAGGCGACGGATGTGCACGTCGATCGTGCGCTCCTCGACGTAGACGTTACCACCCCAGATGCGGTCGAGCAGCTGGTCGCGCGTATAGACGCGCTCCGGGTGGGTCATGAAGAATTCCAGCATGCGGTACTCGGTGGGGCCGAGCACCACGGTCCGGCCGCCGACCATGACCCGGTGGCTGCCCTGGTCGAGCACGAGGCCCTCGAACTCGAGCAGTTCATCCACGCCGTTGACACTGCTCCGGCGCAGCACGGCGTTGATGCGCGCCAGCAGCTCGCGCGGGGAGAAAGGCTTGGTGACGTAGTCGTCCGCCCCGCCCTCGAGCCCGGCGACCTTGTCACCCTCCTCGGCCCGTGCGGTCAGCATGATGATCGGCAGGTCGCGCGTCTCGCGGTCACGCTTGAGCGCGCGGGTGAGTTCCAACCCGCTCATGTCGGGCAGCATCCAGTCGACCAGCACCAGATCGGGGCGCGTGTCGGCGAGGGCCGCCCGGGCCGAGCGGCAGTCCTCGGCCTCGCGCACCTCAAAGCCGGCCCGCTTCAGGCCAAAGGCGATCATCTCGCGGATCGGCCGCTCGTCCTCGACGATCAATACCTGTTTCGCGGACATGGTTCAGCAAATTTGGCTAGCGCGCGTATTACAGAGACACTGTGTTGCACATTCATGACACCGGCCTTACCCCGGTGTCAGTTTAATGACCGCCGCCGCGGGCAGCCGTGCAACCTCGTCACGCAAATACACCGGAACTGCCTGATCGGCGGGCAAAACCCGCCCCGCGCCGACCTCCGGCTCCGCCAGCCGGGCGATTTCAGCAGCCCGTGGCAGCAGGATGTCGGACCAGGGGCTGATGCGTGCGCCGAGCGTCCGCGCCAGCTCCGGGTAGGCGGCGAATCCCGAGCCGACGCCCGCCGTGCCATCCGCCCACGCGGGGGGCAGCGATACCTGCGCCGGCGGGGATACCCGCTCCTCGCCCACGGGCGCGGCGAGGCCGTCGGCGGCGCGCTCGAAGCACGCCCAGTAGACCTCCCGCATGCGGGCATCGCTGCACACCAGTACGTGTGCGCCGGGCGCCGCGTCGAAGGCCCGCTGCGCCACCGCGCGCAGGTCCGACACCGGCACCACCGGCAGCCCGGCGCCGAAGGCCAGCCCCTGGGTGACGCTCGCCGCCAGCCGTACTCCCGTGAAGGCGCCCGGGCCGCGGCCGTAGGCGATGGCATCCAGGCCGCGTAGCGCGGTGCCGCACTGCGCCAAGAGCTCATCCACCATGGGCAGTAGGCGCTCGGCGTGTCCGCGCGGCAGTCGCTCCTCGCGCGAGCTCAGGCGGCCATCAATAAGGAGCGCGACCGAGCAGTTCTCGGTTGCGGTGTCGAGCGCGAGGATCTTCACGTCGCCGCCGCCGCCCGCGTCGCGTCGGGCCTGCGCGGCGCATGGCGCGCGAGGAAGCGGCGCGCTTCGTCGGCGTCCTGCGTCACGCTCATCGGCGGCAGCGCGGCCAGGAACACCCGGCCGTAAGCGCGACCGCGCATGCGCGGATCGCAGATGACCACCACGCCGTAGTCGTCCTCGCTGCGGATCAGGCGCCCCGCGCCCTGCTTCAGCGCCAGGGCGGCCTCGGGCAGCTGGTAGTCGCGGAATGCGTTGCCACCGTGGGCGGTGAGATGCTCGATGCGCGCCCGCACCAGCGGATCCTCCGGCGAGGCGAACGGCAGCTTGTCGATCACCACCAGGCGCAACGCCTCGCCCTTGACGTCGACCCCCTCCCAGAAGCTGGCGGTACCGAGCAGGACGGCGTTGCCGTCGGCGCGGAACTCCTCGAGCAGGCGCTCGCGCGGCGCCTCGCCCTGCACGAACAGGCGGTAGCGTGGCGCTGCGCCCCAGCGGGCGCGCAACAGCGCCGCACCCTGCGCCAGCGCCCGGTGACTGGTGAAGAGTACGAACGCGCCGCCGCCGGCCGCGTCGATCAGCGGCACCGCGGTGTCGATCACCGCCGCGACATAGCCCGGCGTCGCCGGCTCCGGCAGACCCACGGGCAGGTACAGCAGGCTCTGCCGCTCGTGATCGAACGGGCTGTCGATCTTCAGCGTTGGCGCCTCGGCGAGTCCCAGCCGGCCGGTGAAGTGGCCGAACTCCTGCCCGAGTGACAGCGTCGCGGAGGTGAAGATCCAGGCGCCGCGGCGTGCCTCGACCAGGGAGCGGAAGCGCGCGGAGATGTCGAAGGGCATGAGACTCAGGGCGAAGCCGCGCGCGGTGACCTCGAGCGTGCGTGCACCCTCGAGCTCGTCGATGGCCGCGATGCGCGCAAGACTCGCCGCCAGCTCCGCGGCGCGCTCGGCGTGTTGCCGCGCAGCGTCCGAGTCCTCCGCACCGAACGCTGCCGCCAGCTGCTCGAGCGCCTCGATCAGCTGCTGCGCGGCCGCCGCGCTGGAGCCTGCGGCGCCGCCCCAGGCGCTGCGTCCCGGAATGCCGGGCAGCGCGGCACGCAGGCCCTGCAGGGCCGCCTCCACCGCGCGCAACGCCGGCTCCGCAGCGGCGCCGCCGGCGGCGGGCGCGTGCAGCTCCAGACGCAGGTCCCGGACGAGAGTCTCCACCTGACGGCTGCTCACGTTGGCACCAAAGAACTGCGTGGCCAAATCGGGAATCTGGTGCGCCTCGTCAAGGATGACGGCATCGGCCGAGCCGAGCAGGTCGCCGAACCCGTCCTCCTTGAGCGCCAGATCCGCGAGCAGCAGGTGATGGTTGACGATCACGATGTCGGATTCGAGTGCGGCACGGCGGGCGAGCGCCACGTGACATCCCGCGATCTCCGGGCAGCGCGCGCCGAGGCAGCTCTCGCGCGTCGAGGTGACCTGGCCCCATACCGGGTGGCTGTCGGAAAGGCCACGCACCTCGGCCAGATCTCCCCGTGCGGTCGTGCGTGACCAACGCTGGATGCGCGCCAGCATGCTGCGTGAGGCGCCGCCGCGTGGCGCTTCCGTTTCCATGAGCGTCAGCTGTTCGACGGCCTGCTCGGCACCTGCCAGGCGGTAGCGACACAGGTAGTTGGCGCGCCCCTTGAGCAGTGCCACGCGCGCCGGGCGGCCGATGGCGGAAGCTACGAGCGGCAGGTCCTTCGTGAACAGCTGATCCTGGAGCGTGCGCGTGCCGGTCGAGATCAGCACGCGTGCTCCGGACAGCAAAGCGGGTACCAGGTAGGCGAAGGTCTTGCCGGTTCCGGTGCCCGCCTCCACCACCAGCAGCTCGCGCGCAGTCAGCGCGCCGCCGACGCGTTCGGCCATGCGCAGCTGCTCGCGCCGCACCTTGAAACCGCTCAGTGCCCGCTCGAGCGGCCCTCCGTGACCGAATATGTCCTCAAGCTCCAACATGTGCGGAAGCGCGCGGGGCGGGATCCTTGGCCAGGGACCGGGCCCGGCCGAGGGCCATATCTTCCTGAATTTGCTGCAATCTGGTGCGCGGCGCGGTATTGGCAGACAATCGGCCGCCGCTACTCTAGCAGGGGGCGGGGGCCCGCCGGGATATACTTCAGGGTTACACGGAAGCGCCAGCTAATAAGAGGAACCGCGGATGGCTACTGCCCCACAGATGCTGACCCCGCTGCCACGCCTGAGCCGCGCCGTCGCCGAGTGGGTCGATTCGGTGCGCCAGCTCACGCAGCCGCGCGCCGTCCACTGGTGTGAGGGCGGTGAGGCCGAGGCGCGCGAGATCACCGGTCAGCTCCTGAAGAGCGGCGCGCTGAAGGAGCTGAACCCGCAGCAGTTCCCCGGCTGTCACCTGTCGCGCTCGGCGCCGAGCGACGTGGCGCGGGTCGAGCACCTCACCTACATCTGCACCGCCGCGCGCGAGGACGCCGGCCCCAACAATCACTGGATGGACCCGCAGGAGGCGCACGTCAAGATGCGTGCGCTGTTCAGCGGCTGCATGCGCGAGCGCACGCTGTACGTGATTCCGTATTGCATGGGACCCATCGACTCGCCGCTGTCGCGCTGCGGCGTGGAAATCACCGACAGCCCGTACGTCGTCCTGAACATGCTCATCATGACGCGCGCCGGCCGCGCCGCGCTCGAGCGCATCGCGCAGGACGGGACCTTCGTGCGCGGACTGCACTCGACCGGCGAGCTTGACCCCGAGCGGCGCTTCATCATGCATTTCCCGGACGAGCTCGCCATCGAGAGCTACGGCTCCGGCTACGGCGGCAATGCGCTGCTCGGCAAGAAATGCCACGCGCTGCGCATTGCCAGCTGGCAGGCGCGCAGCGAGGGCTGGCTCGCCGAGCACATGCTTATCGTCGGGCTGCAGAACCCGCGCGGCGAGACGCACTACATCGCCTGCGCGTTCCCCTCGGCGTGCGGCAAGACCAATCTCGCGATGCTGATTCCGCCGGCCTCGCTCCCCGGCTGGCGCGTATTCACCGTCGGTGACGACATCGCCTGGCTGCACCCGGGCGCGGACGGGCGGCTCTGGGCCATCAATCCGGAAGCCGGGTTGTTCGGGGTGGTGCCGGGCACCAACCCGAAGACCAACCGCAACGCCTACGAGATGATCCGGCGCGATACGCTGTTCACCAACGTCGCGCTCACCGCCGACAACCAGCCCTGGTGGGAAGGACTGACCACCGGCACGCCGGTGCTCGACTGGCAGGGTCGGCCGTACGATCCGGCGCGCGGTCCCGCCGCCCACCCGAACTCGCGCTTCACCGTGACCGCGCGCCGCAATCCTTCGTGGTCCCCCCACGCCGAGGATGCGCGCGGCGTGCCGATCTCGGCGCTCGTGTTTGGCGGCCGGCGCCGCGAGGTCGCACCGCTGGTGTACGAGGCGCGCAACTGGCGGCACGGGGTGCTGGTCGGGGCTTCCGTGGCCTCCGAGACCACCGCCGCGGCGGTGGGCCAGGTCGGCGTGGTGCGCCGCGACCCGATGGCGATGCAGCCGTTCTGCGGCTACAACTTCGGGGATTACTGGCAGCACTGGCTGGAGGTCGGCGCGCGCCTGGCTCAGGCGCCGCGCATCTACCACGTCAACTGGTTCCGCCGCGACGCCGAGGGCAAGTTCCTGTGGCCGGGGTACGGCGAGAACCTGCGGGTGCTGGCATGGATGCTGGATCGCTGCGCCGGCAAGGCCGCGGCGACCGAAGCGGCAATCGGCTGGCTGCCACGCCCCGAGGATCTGAACGTCGACGGCCTCGGCGTCGGACGCGACGCGCTCGCGGCGCTGTTGAGTGTCGACCCGGCGCTGTGGCGCAAGGAAGTCGCCGAGATCCGCGAATACCTGGCGCGCTACGGCAGCCGGCTGCCGGCGGCGCTGCTCGAGGAGCTCAAGGCGACGGAGCAGCGGCTCGGCTGAGGCGCTGCGCTACACCTCTTCGCAGGTGTAGCGGATGGTCTGCGGCGCGCCCTGCTCCGGCAGTCGCCCGAGACCGATCATGCCCTGACCCTTGATCTGCAGGCTATCGCGCCGCACGAAGGATTCCTCGCCGTCGGCGCTCTGCACGAAGGTGCCGTTGGTGCTCTGATCGATCAGGACGAATTTGTTGCGGCTGATCTCGATGCGGGCATGCAGGCGCGAGATCAGGTTGCCCTTGACGACCACGTCGTTGTCCTCGGCGCGGCCGATGGTGATGCTCGAGTGCCGCTCGTCCACCAGCAGCTCGCGCTCGTCGAAGCGCAGCCGCAGGCGCATGCCGCGCGCCGCGCGTGAGTCCCCTCCGGCGATGCCCGGCACCATGCTCGTGACGTCCTCGGTCTGCCACAGCACTTCGTACAGCACCACCTCGCTCCCCTGCCCCTTGAGGGTCGCGATGTCGATCTGCCGGCACGAGGCGCGCCATTCCGGCGACAGCTTGTCGACGGTCGCGGCGGTGGTGACGATCTGCCCGGCCTTGGCCTGGCTCGTCATGCGGTTGGCGGTGTGCACGGCCGCGCCGAAGACGTCGCGGTTCTCCAGCATCACCGGCCCGAAGTGGCAGCCGATGCGGATGGCGACGGGTTGACCGTCGACCTTGAGTTGCGCGTGGCTGGAGATCTGCTGCTGCATCTGCGCGGCGGCATTGAGAGCCGCGTCCGCGCTCGGGAACGTGGCCATGACCTCATCGCCCATGGTCTTGATCACGGTTCCCTGACGCTGCTCGGTGGCGCTGCGCATCACCTCGATACAGATCGCGACCATGTCGCGCGCCCGTACGTCGCCCATCTGATCGTACAGGCGCGTCGAGCCGACAACGTCGGCAAACAGGATCGCCAGTTCAATGTCCTTACCCATGCGCTTGCGTTCGATTATACGCGAGCGTTTTCAAGCCGCTAGCAACCTTTCCTAGATCAGGCTTGGCATGGCCCGGACCAGTAGGTCGGGGAGTGCCCCGGCCTGCCGCGCGCCCTCGCTCAGGGCACGGCGGTATTCGCGTGCACCGGGTTCGCCGGCATACAGCCCCAGCATGTGGCGGGTGATCGGCGCCAGGCGACCGCCGGCCGCGAGCTCGCGCTCCGCGTAGCGGCGCATGCGCTCGAGCAGCACGGCACGAGTTGGCGCCGGAGCTGCTCCAGAATGCATGGCCTGGTGCAGCTCAGCGAGCACGTAGGGGCGGTGGTAGGCCTCGCGGCCGAGCATCACGCCGTCGCACCAGTCGAGCGCCGCGAGCACGGCGCGCGGCTCGCGCAGCCCGCCGTTGACGACCACCGGCAGCGCCGGAAACGCCTCCCTGAGCCGCCGCACGATGTCATAGCGCAGCGGCGGCACCTCGCGATTGTCCTTGGGGGACAACCCGCCGAGCACCGCCTTGCGTGCGTGCACAATCGCCGCCGCGCAGCCCGCGTCGCGCACGGCACTCACAAATGCACTCAGCGAGTCGAAGTCGGCATGGCTGAAGTCCGCCACCGCGCCGCGCGCCGCCCCGGCACCCGCACTCAGCACGCCGATGCGCATCTTCACGGTGACCGGCACGCGTACCGCCGCGCGCATCGCGGCGACACACGCACCGACGAGTTCCGGCTCGCGCATCAGGCAGGCACCAAAAGCACCGCTCGCGACCCGCTCGCTGGGACAGCCGCAGTTGAGATTGATCTCATCGTAGCCGGCCTCCTCGCCGGCCCGCGCCGCGGCGGCGAGCTGTTCCGGCTCGCTGCCGCCGAGCTGCAGCGCCAGCGGATGCTCCTCCGGGTCGAAGGCCAGCAGACGCTCGCGGTCACCGCGCAGGATGGCCGCCGCGGTAATCATCTCGGTATACAGCAGCACGTCCGGCGAGAAGCCGCGCAGGAAGAACCGGCAGTGGCGATCGGTCCAGTCCATCATTGGAGCGACCGAGATCCGCCGATCAACTATTCCTGCGCTTTTTCTGTGCGAAATGCCTATTTCTGTAGGCTTCTCGGCGTGGGGCGTTTCTGCGGGATTCTTGGCCATTCGGGGCAGTTTAGCGTTTGCCGGGGAGACGTAAAGGAGACAAGAATGTCATGTCTCCCCGAGCAGCCCCATGCCCACAGTCAAAGTTCGCAAGCAATCCGACGGAACCACGCGCTACACCGCGATCGTTCGCATCCGGCGAGGTGGCGTCATCCTTCACCGTGAGAGCCG
>Ga0134125_10001839_pt1 | contig 25664 bp, 22 predicted proteins | sample KB31751_FD_96464 | JGI IMG/M metagenome (GOLD analysis project Ga0134125, IMG submission 96464) | Terrestrial soil microbial communities with excess Nitrogen fertilizer from Kellogg Biological Station, Michigan, USA - KB3-175-1 | ecosystem: Environmental > Terrestrial > Soil > Unclassified ...
GTTCGAAATCTTTCCGGGTGGCATTTCTGCTTCCGAGCAATGAGGTTTCCCTTTTATGAAATTCGGGATGCGAAATACAGATATCTTCCTTTTGCAGCCCGATGAGTATATATCTTCCGCCATGAGCGAGATAGTCAATTCCGTTGCTGATTGCCCTTTTGTTCCCGGTGGCATCTATTACCACAACCGGCATATCGCCATTGGTAATTTCTTTTAATTCAGGTATCGTATCCGCAGTTCCGGAAAGCAGGCTGTGGGAGATATGCAGTTTATCCCTGCAAAAACGCAGGCGTCTTTCATTGATATCCATCGCAATCACCCTGGCGCCGGCGATGCGTGCAAATTCCATTGCAGCAAGTCCGATGGGGCCTGCTCCAACCACCAGTACAAATTCGCCCGGCATTACGGACGCACGCTGAATTCCATGTGCCCCGATGGCAAAGGGTTCCACCAGCGCCAGCGTGTCGTAGGGCAATCCTTCGCCATGCATGAGTGCGAAGTCCGGAACCTGCAGGTATTCCCGCATTCCTCCGTCCACATGTACTCCGCAAACCTGTATGGATACACAACAGTTCGGTTTACCGGACCGGCAGGCGATACAATGCCCGCAAGGATAATAGGGAATAATGGTAACGGCTTCGCCGGCGGAAAAACCATTCGGTGAATCTTCCAGTATATCGCCGGCCAGTTCATGGCCCAGAATGCGCGGATAATCGAAATACGGCTGCGTGCCTTCAAAAGCATGCAGATCGGTACCACAAACTCCGATCCGCCTGATTTTTATAATCGAATGACCGGATTTCTGCCGGGGTTCGGCCGTTTTTTTATATTCAAATAATCCCGGCCTGCTGCAAACCAAAGAATTCATAAAGATCCATTATACGGTAAAAGCCGGATGGAAGAAAGAACCAATCCTGTCAAAAATAAGCTATTTCGGTTTTTCAGCCGCCCAGAAAACAGCATTGCGAAAGATCCTCCGGTAAACGGAATCGTCAAAAAGGACGGGTGCATGTCCCATAAAAATATATATATTCCTGGCTTTTACTTTTTCATTGCTCCAGATCACCGGATGATCTCCCATCTTAATGGTTGTGTCGGGCCGGTAGGATGCCTCATCCACACTGGCAATCACATGCACGTTCGGCCGCGGGCTTTTATCGTATACATACCATTCTTCTTTTTGCACAATAAATGAATCGGGTACGCCGTGCATGACGGGATTCTGACGGTCTTCCACATGCACCGTTGCACGGGCAAACCGCGCGATATAATTCTTCCACCGGATCCCGCCCATGAATGTCGAAAACCACTGCCACATGGGGTATCCGTCAAACTCACCCAGCAGGCTCGCATGATGAAATCCGATCCAGCCTCCTTTTCCCTCTTCTATGAAATTTTGAAATGCAGAAACCGCAGCGGGTTTCCATCCATAGGGAGCATAATCCAGTTGAATGATGAGCTGGTAATCCGATAAGGTTTTTTCATTCATTCCATCCGTATTCGTTATATAATCTATTCTGAAATTGCTGTCTTCGGCGAGTTTATTCAGCCAGACGATTGCCCTTTCTGAATATTCAATATGATGGCCTCCGTTTTCATACAGAACCAGCGCCCGGAAATGCGGAGCGCGGAAATTCCCGCAACGGTATTCAATTTTTGCGTTCGGAACAGGAATCCGGTTCTCCGCAGGATTTTCAAAAAGAAAAATCAGCAGGAATGGTGCGAGCAACATTTTAATCATCGTCAAATATCCTATGCGTTTGCATTCCGGGCAATTAATTTTGTCCGGCCACGGCGTTCTGTTAAACCGGACGGTCGGCAACAGTAAAGACCTGCCGTTCCGGGAATGATTTTTTTAGCTTTCGACATGTATTGCAACCTCAAAAAGATCACCGTATGCGTTCTTACATTGCATCTCTGCTGATCAGACAAATTACATTTGCATGAAGCCAGAGAAAGGAGGCTGGCAAACGGGTCGATATTTTACCGGTTAAAAATAATCTGGTAATTTCTTTTTTTTCCTTCCCGCTGATCAGCATTAAAATCATTTTCGATTGCAGAATGTCCGCCATCCCAAGCGTTAATCCATAAGAAGGTTTTTTCTTTAGTCCGGTAAGCATGGAGTGCTGAATGGATCTCGCGGAAAGTTTCGCCGGATGTGTTTCCGGTTCGAGCGCATCTGCCGGTTCATTCAAAGCAACGTGCCCGTTCAGGCCTAATCCCAGAACACAAATATCAATCGGGCCCCGGACAGACAGTTCATCGCGGATACGTTTACATTCCCCTTTTGGATCCGCAGGATTACTGTTAAAAGAAATATACCGCGACGGGTTGATCTGAAGGGGCCGCAGGAGATGGGTCTGCAAAAAAACTTCGCAGGTGGCCGGATCATCCATATTCAGTCCGCCCCATTCATCCAGCTTTAAAATCTGAATTGCGGCAAAGAGATCCTCCTGCCGCTGATGTGCTTTTACGAGGAAATCATAGGTTCCCACGGGGGTATTCCCGGTTGCAGCACAGAGCAATAAATTTCTTTTGCCGGATATCTGATCTAAAATGATACCGGCAGCTTTTTCACTCAGCGAGCCATAAGAATCTTTTACGTCGACCTGCATTTAGTATTAATCTGTTTCCGGTTAATCTGGTGCCGGCATGTATATACTGGCAATATGCACATATATCAGTAATCTGCACATCCGGAATTATTTGCTTACGGGCCAGCGGCTCATTTAAAAGAATATCCCGGCAGTGGTTTAATGGCTATTTCCTTAAAGTAAACCACATCATTGTCGCTGTGATTCTGTATTCCAAAATATCCCTCGTTGGGTCTTATTCCCGGATAAGGTTCAAAATCAAATTTCCTGGCGGGAGTGGGATCGCCTTCCCGGTAATCCGTCACTTTTTTACCGTTTACCACAACGATGGTATGTGGTCCGTCGATAGTGATTTCCATGGTATTCCACTGGGGGCCCGGTTTTCCTGGTTTTGCGAGGGGCTTTGTTAAAGAGTAAAGTGTTCCGGTAACATGATATTCATCTTCATTGGAAGTTTCCGGATGATTATCGATCTGCACTTCATATCCATAGAAAACGGGCATCCACTCTTCCTTTGGTTCGATGGGGATCCGGATAAAAACGCCGGAATTATCATTTGTGTCCTTCATTTTAAATACTACTTTGATGGTACAGTGGCCTACTTTATGTCCGGCCCAGTATAAAAGTCCCATACCACCATGTCCGCGGATCAGGCCATTTTCAACTGCCATGCTTCCCGGGCCAACATGTTTCCATCCGGTGAGGTCCTTCCCATTAAAGAGTTGAATCCAGTGCGAAGTGTCCTGATCAGTTATCTGCCCGTGTTTGGAAATATAATTAGTTGTGGTTCTCATTACCGGCTTCACCGCTGCAATCGAGTCTGCGCAGAAGGCTATACAAGCAAAAAATACAAAACCCGGTTTGAAAATATTTTTTATCATTCTCTGTTTTTGCCTGAAAGTTACAGCAACCTGAAACCATTTCCATTATTTTATACCTAAAATTACAAGCCACAGAATCAGGGGCCGACAAAGTAATCCCAAACAGCTGTATCAATTGTCAGGGCCCGTTGTATCATGTATCAAATGCGAACAGTTTGAATGATTGGTAAACAAATAATGCCCAAAAAGGTCTTTAAACATTCCCTGTCTGTAACCGTACTCGTGGTCTTTTGCGGAGAGTCAATGTTGAACGTACCATTCGGAATATGCAGTTCGGGAGCGAAATGCGTTGTGTTATCGGGGCTTGTCATATTTTGATGATTGAAATGTTTTGTGCAGTTTTCTAACATTGCTGACAACATGTAAGGCTTGGGATGTTCGCCCATATTATGCACAACTCCAGGGCCCAGGCTGGCAAAGCGCGGAGTACGACTGTGCGCCCGAAGCGGACTTCGTCCGCCGAAGCCAGCCGGAAAACAACAGCGTATAAAAATAAAAAACCAGCCTTCGCCCTTTAGGGCTTCGGCTGGCGAAGGCGGAGAGGGAGGGATTCGAACCCTCGATACAAGTTTAAGCTCGTATAACGGTTTAGCAAACCGGCCCTTTCGGCCACTCAGGCACCTCTCCGGATCTTCCTTTCAGAAGGAAATTTCCCTTCTTTTCAGGCTGGCAAAAATAAAGATTAATTGTAAACCGGCCTCATTTTATCCGATCCCTGCAAGAAAAACAAGGCTGCCAAAACAATATTTCGGCATAAAAAACAGTTTTTAACCTGTCCAACTATCCGAATAAACCCAATTATGAAAAAATTAGTGACCGCTGTACTGCAACGTACTCAACCCATCTCAAAACCCCTCCTTCTGGCCAGCTTTGGCGCAGGATATCTACTGGCGACCATTCTTTTTATTTTTTACGGCAATCAGCTGCACAATATCCTGCAATCCCTGTTTTATTGATCAGCCCCACATAAAAAAACCCGCCGGATACCGGCGGGCAATAATTTTATTTATCCCGGTTACTGGTTACATCGCTGCCAGCTGCACTTTCTGCTGCAGTTCCGTTACGTTTTCACGGAACATGCTATCCGTATCCATCAGGTCTTTTACCGTTTGACAGGAATGGATGACCGTGGTATGATCCCGGCCCCCAAAATGTTCCCCGATGGTTTTTAAAGAGTTCTTGGTGAAAGCCTTGGCCAAAAACATGGTGATCTGTCTCGCCTGGACAATTTCCCTTTTCCGGGTCTTTTGCAGGAGTTTATCATATGGCAGGTCAAAATACTCACATACCATCCTCTGTATGGTTTCAATCGTAATTTCCTTACTGCTCGTCTTTACAAAATTTCGTAGCACTTTCTTCGACAATTCCAGGTCAATTTCCCTCTTGTTTAGCGAAGATTGTGCCAGAAGAGATATCAGCGCGCCTTCCAGCTCCCTTACATTGCTGTTAATATTATAAGCCAGGTATTTTACCACTTCCTTAGGCATTTCCAGGCCATCATTCTTCATTTTCCTTTCCAGGATCTCGATCCGCGTTTCATAATCCGGCACCTGAAGATCTGCACTGAGGCCCCAGCGAAAACGACTGAGCAACCGCTCCTGTACCCCCTCGAGATCCTTCGGCGGTTTATCAGATGTCAGAATCAGCTGCTTGCCCGACTGGTGCAGATGATTGAATATTGCAAAAAAAGCATCCTGGGACCGCTCTGCCCGGTTGAAGAATTGTACGTCATCAATGATCAGCACATCCACTAACTGGTAAAAATGAATGAAATCGTTGACGGCATTATTGCGGCTATGGTCAATAAACTGATTGATAAATTTCTCGGAGCTGACATACAAAACCACTTTATTGTGGTGGGTTCTCCTCACTTCATTGCCGATGGCCTGGGCCAGGTGGGTCTTTCCCAGTCCGACACCCCCGTAAATAACCAGGGGATTAAAAGAATTGGCACCCGGTTTCTCTGCGACGGTTTTACCCGCCCGCCGGGCCACCCGGTTGCAGTCTCCCTCAATAAAAGCATCGAAAGTATAGACCGGATTCAGCTGGGCGTCGATCTGCATCTTCTTAAGCCCCGGGATAACGAAAGGATTTTTGACCGGATTATTAATAATCAGCGGGAAATCCATTTCATTATTCGAAATCGTTTTATAATTATGTGCAGGAACGTCCATTGTCAAAGGTTTGTTTTGCTGATTCCCCCCATCTACCATGATCCGGTATTCCAGTCTCGCCTCTTTACCCAGAATCCTACGCAAAGTCTTTGCCAATAAATTAACATAGTGTTCCTCCAGGTACTCATAGAAGAACTGACTCGGAACCTGGATCACGAGAATATGCTCTTTCAGCTCAACCGGACGAATGGGTTCAAACCAGGTTTTGAAATGTTGCCATTCAACGATATCTTTTATTATTTCGAGACAATTGGTCCAGACTTTTTCAAAGGTTTTCGGCATTACAAAAGAGGCAGTTTAAGGCTGAGTGAAAAATCGTGTTTGTTCAGTTTTCCCGGGTATTGGCATGTCGGATTTTTTTGCAGGGGGACGAATATCAAGATTAATTTCTGAATAAAAAATTTTTTATTAATCCGTTTTTTAAACTAGTCATCTGAAGCGTAAATATCATTTCCATTTTATCTTCAAAAGTAAAAAACAGGATCGTCCGGATAAAAAAAACAGGATTGAAAAGTTCTGTCCCACAGTCGCCCGCTCATTACGACGGACTTCGGTGTACCGTCAACCGCATATAAAACAATTGCAGAGCAGGATCAACAAAATACAAGTGAGTTGTCAGTTTGCGCGAAAAGAAAATGGAGATGGCAAAAGACTGGTAAGCTGAGTTAAAATATTTCTCCATATGTTATATTTGAGAGCCAATTGAAGATACAGATAATTTAATACGTTTCATTTTTATGATCCGGTTTTTTAAAAAAAAATTTGACCCTTTACGGCGACCCGCTGTCCCGGTTCCATTAAAGCATGGTAAACCAGCCAGTTCAAGTAAACTACCTGATTAAAAATTCAACGGTAAATTTTTTTTAGATTTTTTCTTACCCTAGTTTTACCATGTATCAGCTTTTCAGTAATTTCTCCAGGGTGGCCATGCTAATACCGGATGCAAAAAAATATTCAGATAAAAATACCGCCAGCTGCTGCTGCCAGTGAACAGCTGCTAAAAAAAGAACTCGCCCTGCATGCAGGTTGTGCTGAAAAAAACATCACCGGATTCTATCTCCTGAAGAGCTCCCTGGACGCGCGGTCACGGCAGCCGCTGGTCCTGCTCACCGCAATGGTTTTTATCGACGAGCCTTTTCATCCGCGTACAATCACGTCCCAACCCTTCCGGGATGTTGCGCAGGCATCCCGGTCTGTTTTGATTGCCGGTGCGGGACCCGCCGGACTGTTTGCTGCGCTCAGGCTGATCGGCTCCGGCATAAAGCCTGTTATACTGGAAAGGGGGAAGGAAGTCCGTGCCCGGCGCCGGGATCTCGCCCGCCTCAATAAAGAAGGCATCCTGGATCCGGACAGCAATTACTGTTTCGGAGAAGGAGGCGCAGGCACCTACAGCGATGGCAAATTGTATACCCGCAGCAATAAAAGAGGGGATATTCAGCGGATCCTGCACGCGTTTGTTCAGTTCGGCGCCGACGAGTCCATATTGTATGAAGCCCATCCCCATATCGGAACAAATAAACTTCCGCAGATCATCACCGCCATCCGGCATTTTATCATCAGCTGCGGCGGCGAATTTTATTTTGAAAAAAAACTCAGCGGCTGGACTTCTGCAGGTGACCACATCCGGGAAGTGCATACGGCCGACGGGGCTTCGTATTCTGCTGACGCCCTGATCCTGGCAACCGGTCATTCTGCCCGGGATATCTTTCAGTTGCTTTATCAGAAGAACCTGCAGATCGAAGCCAAGCCCTTTGCACTCGGCGTTCGCGTGGAACATCCGCAGGAACTGATCAACGCCATGCAATATCATATTGCAAAAGGCGGCACTGCTGCAGCCCTGCATCTTCCGCCGGCTGCCTATCAGCTGGTGAGCACGGTCAATCCAAAATCCGTTTTTTCTTTTTGCATGTGCCCGGGCGGCATCATCGCGCCCGCTTCCACGAATAACGGAGAACTGGTCGTGAACGGCTGGTCGCCTTCCAAAAGAAATAATCCTTACGCCAATTCGGGTATTGTGATTAATATCGAAAAATCCGATTGGAAACAATTTGAAAAACACGGACCTTTAGCTGCCATGCATTTCCAATCCGCCGTTGAACAAAAAGCCTTCGAAACGGGCGGGGGAAATTTCAGGGCGCCTGCACAGAGAATGACGGATTTTGTAAACAACAAAATCTCAGCTTCCCTGCCGGCCTGTTCTTATGTTCCGGGAGTCAGTTCCGCAGCAGTCGCCGCTGTGTTCCCCCCTATGCTGGCCCGTGTACTGCAAAAAAGTTTTATGGAATTCGGAAAAAAAATGAAAGGCTATTATACGCAGGAAGCGATCATCGTGGCTACAGAATCCAGAACCTCTTCACCAGTGCGTATTCCCAGAGACCCGGAATCCCTTGCCCATCCGCAAATGAATAATTTATTCCCCTGCGGGGAAGGAGCGGGATATGCCGGAGGCATTATGAGTGCAGCTATGGACGGAGAACGGGTTGCTGAACGGATCGCCGGTATTTTTTCACGTAAACATTCCCCCCATGCCAATGCTTGAAGTGCATCATCTGAAAAAATATTTCGCCACCCAGAAAGCGGTAGACGATATCAGTTTTACACTCGAAAAAGGAACCATCTTCGGACTGCTCGGCCCCAACGGTGCAGGCAAAACCACCCTTATCCGGATGATAACCGGCATTTTTTATCCCGATGAAGGAACCATTCTGCTGAATGGTAAAAAATTCAATCCCGATGAAGACGCCACCCGGGTAGGCTACATGCCGGAAGAGAGAGGTCTTTATAAGAAAATGAAAATCGGGGAACAGGCCATTTACCTGGCCAGGTTAAAAGGCCTCTCCAGATCTGAAGCCATCGCCCGGACCAAAGACTGGTTCACGCGTTTTGAGATGCAGAGCTGGTGGAATAAAAAGATCGAGGACCTCAGCAAAGGAATGGCACAGAAACTTCAGTTTGTCATCACGGTACTGCACGAACCGGAGCTGATTATTCTGGATGAACCCTTCAGCGGCCTGGATCCGATCAACGCAAACCTGATAAAGGATGAGATCTTCAAATTGGCGGAAAAAGGATCATCGGTTATCTTCAGCACCCACCGGATGGAACAGGTAGAAGAGATATGCGATCACATTGTGCTGATCAACAAAGGTCAGAAGATCCTCGACGGCAGTATTTCCAAAGTAAAACAGGAATTCAAGGAGAATCTTTTCCGGATAACCGGTCAGCCGTTTCCGGAAGATATCGGCAATTCCCTGTTCGAGCTGCTCTCGAGAAAAGATCATACACTTACGCTCCGGATACAAGACGGTCATTCTCCCAATGAAGTGCTGGGTTATTTTATTGACCGGCAAACCAATATTTCCATGTTTATGGAACTGCTGCCTTCCCTGAATGAAATTTTTATCCGGCTGGTGGAAGGAACTTCCGTTTCCCGCCAGTTTCAAAATGTTCAATCCTGAAACATGAAAAAAATCGGTCTGATTATCCGCCGGGAATATATTACGCGCGTCAGAAACAAAACCTTTCTCCTCTCCACTTTTCTGCTTCCCATCACGATCGTGCTGCTGATTTCAGGCACCACGCTGCTGGCCATAAAGGGAAGGACAACCCACCGGATTGCCGTGCAGGATCAGAATGGATATTTCAAAAATTATCTCAAAAGTGATTCGTCCCTCGTATTTGATTTCAGTCCGGGCATTGACAGCCTGAACTACTCCGCCAAAAACTGTTCTGCCATACTCATTATTCCGGAACTGAAGGAAGGACAAAAAACGATCTGCCGTTTAAAATATAAAAAACAGCTGGGCCTCGCCAATATCAGTGACCTGGAAAAAAGAATTTCTTCTGCCATCACGGATCAGCTCATCTATACCAAAACGAATCTCAGCCCCAGCCGGCTGGATTCCATCCGGGCTGCATCAGATATTGCCGAACTGAAAACCTATTCCGATGAAGGAAAAAACGCAAAGGCCTCCAGCCAGGGTCTTTCCTATGGCATTGGATATGCGTGCGGATTCCTCATTTACATGCTCACTTTTATTTATGGAGCCGCTGTCATGCGCGGGGTCATGGAAGAAAAAACAAGCCGGGTCGCTGAAGTGATTGTAAGTTCTGTGAAACCCTTTCCGCTGATGCTGGGAAAGATCATTGGCATCGGCGCAGTCGGACTCACCCAATTCCTGCTGTGGATCGGTCTCTTCGTTGTGCTTGGGGGCATCGCCTATGCCTTTATTCCCCACAACGTACTCAATGAAGTAGGTCAGTTGCAACAGGCCAATATGGTATCCAATGCTTCCGCAGTTCAAACCAGTGAAGCTGCACGGCAGATCTTTGCTTTGCAGCAGTCGGTTGCCAGCGCGAACTGGCTGCTCATCATCGGTTGTTTCATTTATTACTTTCTGGGTGGTTATCTTTTTTACGCCTCCCTTTTCGCTGCGGTAGGCAGCGTAGTGAATGAAGATCCGCAGGAAGCGCAATCTTTGTTACTGCCCATTAGCATGCCCATTATTTTTTCCTTTATCATTATGACTATCGCTGTGCAGGATCCCGGCGGTCCGCTTTCTGTATGGGCAAGCATGATCCCCTTCAGTTCGCCGATCATGATGATGGCGCGTATTCCCTACGGCGTGCCTGCCGGGGTGCCTTACTGGCAACTGCTGCTTTCCATGGGCCTGCTCGCGGCGGGATTTCTTTTCACTACCTGGATGGCAGGAAGAATTTACAGAACCGGAATATTAATGTATGGTAAAAAGCCCGGCTGGAAAACCATGTGGCGCTGGGCCTGGAGAAAATAAAAAATCTATTGCATTACGGGCAATGGCGTGGTACTCACGGAAGCGCTCGAAAAATAAAATATCCGTTTATGGGAAAGGGGGAGAATGGCTTCATTCTGCGATCCGCGGGCAATAGTAATTCCCATGACCGCATTTGCAGGAAAAGGTTCCAGATCATTTGCAGTTAAAAAATAGGCCCCGTTATCAGGTGCAGTAATGCTGACCGTATTGATTTTATCCGGAAGCGTAGAGTCTGCCTTTTTACTCAGATCCTTATAATAAAAAAGCTGGATCAGTACATTTCCCCAGGTGTTTTCTTCATCCGGCGACCAGTTCAGCAGAATACCCTTACTGCGCTGTATCGTATCCGGATAGGTGGAGATCAGTTCCATGAGCTGTTTGGGCAGGTAAACCGTTTTACTGATGCTGTCGTCCGCTTCGGTTCCGCGGATAGTTACAACCACATTCGTCCCGAACAGGGGAGCTGCTTTGGGTATGCCTGATGAATAATCGTATCTGTAAGTATAATCCACCCCGGGATGTATCTCCTGATTATTGACCGATAATGCGGCCACGACGGTTACCTGATGATTGTTGCTGTCGATAAAAGCAGCGCTGACCCCAACGTGCAATTCACTGCTGTCGGCCTTGTTGATTACCTGACTGGCATTGATGAGCACGTAATTATAGACAGCCGGATTATCAGTGCCGAACCAGGTCCAGCTATTGTCCGGCTTATTCCCGTCTTTATGGCAGGATACCAAACAACCTGCACTGAGGAGAACCAGCAAGGGTTTATTCATGCCTTAAACTTATGAAGATGCCCCATAAATATACTTTTTTAGCAAGAATTAAAAAAAACAAACTATCTACCGGCTGTACCTTTATTCCTGATGGCTTTTTCCAATCTCATTACCAGGCTGTTTGGCATACAATACCCCATCGTCCAGGCCGGCATGGTCTGGAACAGTGGCTGGCGGCTGGCTTCGGCGGTGAGTGCGGCCGGAGGGCTTGGCCTCATCGGCAGCGGAAGCATGTATCCCGACACCCTCCGGGAACATATACGCAAATGCAAGGCTGCCGGTTCTGCTCCCTTTGGCGTAAACATCCCCTTACTTTATGCGGACATCGATCAGCATATCCGGGTTGTAACGGAAGAAAAAATCCCCATTGTTTTTACTTCGGCGGGTAACCCGGATACCTGGACCCGCGTCTTAAAACAGGAAGGCATTTGCGTTGTCCATGTGGTCGGCAGCAGCCGGTTTGCCCGCAAGGCAGAAGCTGCTGGTTGTGATGCCGTGGTAGCAGAAGGGTTTGAAGCCGGGGGGCACAATGCCCGGGAGGAAACAACCACCCTGGTACTGATTCCGGCCGTGGTGAATGCGGTAAAGATTCCGGTGATCGCTGCGGGCGGAATCAGTACCGGAAAACAAATGTTTGCCGTCATGAGCCTGGGCGCTCAGGGCGTGCAGATGGGAACCCGTTTTGTGATGAGCGAGGAATCTTCTTCCCACCCGGATTTTAAAAAATTGCTGTTAAATGCAACAGAAGGAGATACTTCCCTGTCATTAAAGTCGTTGATGCCTGTGAGACTCTTAAAGAATGGATTCTATGAACAGATAACCGCTGCCGAAAGACAGGGCGCAACAGCAGCTGCGCTGAAGGAACTGCTGGGCAGGGGAAGAGCGAAAAAAGGTATGTTTGAAGGCGATCTGGAAGAGGGTGAACTGGAAATCGGACAGGCCAGCGCGCTGATAAAGGACATACTTCCCGCGGGGAAGATCGTCGAAAATATATGGGCGGAATTTAGGAAAACCCGCGCCAATCCGCTATCTTGTGATCCCGAATCATCATGAAAAAATATCTTTATTTTTTGGTTTTGATTTCCCTTTCAACCGGCAGCCTGTTTGCAGGCAGCGGGAAAAGCGGTCCCTGTCTCATCAGAGGTCAGGTTTTGGATGCTATAACTAAAAAACCGGTATCGGGCGTGGTTGTTTCTGCAGTGATTTCCGGAAACAGCAGTTCCAACGAAGCCATTACCGACGATGAGGGTTATTATTATTTTAAGGAACTCCCTTCCAATCACGTGAACCTGCGTTTCGAAAAAAAAGGTTACCAGAAATTCAAATACCAGCAGGTCGTAAATATCACTGAAAAAAAGACCGTTAAAATTAATGTAGAAGTACTTCCGGACAGTGCAGAGCTGCAGCCGGATGATTCGGAGTTTCCGTTGTTACGAATTCTCGGGATGAAATAATCGTTGACAACTATCTACCATATACCATCCACGTTTTTAGGTGGTCTTTCCCAAATCAATCTCTGTATTGTCCCCGATATTCAGACTGCGGCTCTCCCCTCTCACCTCAGTATCACTGCCAATCAGGGAGTGGGAAAGTACGATATCAAAGAGATTGGCAAAAGATCCGATAATGGAATCCTTTAAAATCGAATAATTTATTGCTGTTTTTTCTCCGATCGCCACATTCGGTCCGATGATGGAATTCCTGATTTCACATCCCGAAGCAATGTTGACGGGATGAATGATGATGGTATTTTCCATCTGGTGGTCGGGTGCGATATTACTGCCAAACTTCTTGAGCAGCTTGGCATTGGACTCCAGCAGGGTTTCCTTTTTACCGCAGTCAAACCAGTTCTGTACTTTGAAGGGCTCAAATTTCACCCCGTTGCGGATCATGCATTCGATGGCATCGGTCAGATTGTATTCCCCGTAGCTTGTAATCTGCGCCTTAATATTATTCTCCAGACAACTGAATAAATGACCCGTTTCGCGGATTTTATAAATACCAACGAGCGCCATATTGGATTTGGGAATCTGCGGTTTCTCCACCACACGGCTGATGATACCGTCTTCTTCAATTTCTGCCACGCCGAAATCCCTCGGATCATCCACCCGTTTCACGCCCAGGGAAGAAACATTTTTTTCCAGCACGGAACGGATATCATATTCACAGATCGTATCTCCCAGTACAATGTACATTTCGTCGTCGCCCACCAGCTCGCGGGTTAGCAGGATGGCATGTCCGATGCCCTGCCTTTCCGTCTGAAATACAAAGCGAACGTTCAGGTCGGGGTATTTGTCATTTACATAATCCTGGATCTTGGTGCCCAGGTATCCGACAATAAAAATAAATTCGCTGATGCCGGCCTCGAGCAACTGGTCGACTATAATGCTGAGTATGGTTTTACCTGCGAGCGGAATCAATGCCTTCGGCTGGGTATACGTGTGCGGTCTGAGTTTTGTACCGGCGCCTGCTACGGGAATAATTGCTTTCATATTCAGTATTTGCCTGCTGGCTTTTCCAGACCGGATGTGATTTGATCCGGCTGATCAGGCTGATCCTGTTATGGTTAAAGATCAAGATAAAAGCCCGAAAGTAAATCTTTTTTAAATAGTTGGCCTATTTTTGCGCCATGCAAAGAGATAACGCCGTATTCGATCTTATTCAAAAGGAACTGGAACGTCAAAGACATGGTATAGAACTGATTGCTTCGGAAAATTTTACCTCCATCCAGGTTATGCAGGCCATGGGGAATGTAATGACCAATAAATATGCAGAAGGTTATCCAGGCCGGAGATATTATGCAGGCTGCGAATTTGTTGATCAGACAGAACAGCTGGCCATCGACAGGCTGAAACAAGTCTTTGGCTGCGATTATGCCAACGTGCAGCCACATAGCGGCGCCCAGGCCAATGCTGCCGTGATGCTGGCCGTCCTGCAGCCAGGAGATAAAATACTGGGGCTGGATCTGAGCATGGGCGGACATCTCACGCATGGATCCGCAGTTAATTTCTCCGGCAAACTTTACCAGCCGCATTTTTATGGGGTGAAAAAGGGTGATGGCCATGTGGATTATGAGATGATGGAGCAGGTAGCCAAAACGGAAAAACCTAAACTGATTATTTGCGGCGCCTCTGCTTACAGCCGCGACTGGGACTATGCCAGGATACGTAAAATCGCAGATTCGGTGGGCGCCCTCGTGATGTGCGACATGGCACATCCTGCCGGCCTGATCGCAAAGAAATTATTGAATTCTCCGTTTGAAGATTGTCATTTTGTAACCTCCACCACCCATAAAACGCTGCGCGGGCCAAGGGGAGGAATTATCCTGATGAAACAGGATTTCGATAATCCGTTCGGATTAAAAGATAATAAAGGGAATATCAGGCCCATGAGCAATCTGCTGGATATGGCTGTTTTTCCCGGAACCCAGGGCGGACCGCTCGAACACGTGATTGCTGCAAAAGCGATCGCGTTTGGCGAGATCCTGACCAATGATTTCACCGTTTACGCCAAACAGATCATCGAGAATGCGCAGGCCATGGCCGCCAGTTTTACGAAGAGAGGATATGATATTGTTTCCGGCGGCACAGATAACCATCTTCTCCTGATCGATCTGCGGAATAAAAACATCAGCGGAAAGAAAGCGGAGAATGCACTGGTTAAAGCAGATATCACTGTCAACAAAAACATGGTTCCCTTCGATGATAAGAGCGCATTTGTTACTTCCGGGATCCGGGTTGGCGTGCCCGCCATCAGCACCCGGGGAATGAAAGCAAAGGATATGGATGAAATTGTAGACTGGATCGACGAAGTACTGATACATGCTGAAGAGGAACAGGTATTGCTCGCCGTCCGGAAAAAAGTGAATGAGAAAATGAAATCATTTCCCTTATATCCGGAATGGTAGCCGTGGTTTTTACTGGAAAATAAAAAGATTCTATATGCTTCAGCGTATGCAAACCCTCTGGTTGCTCTTTGCCGCCATTTGTGCTTTTCTCAGCATCCGGCTCTCTTTTTACGGAGGAAATCTGGAAGTTCCCGGACAGCCCACCAGCTACCAATATCTGAACGCTGCTTTTAATATCTGGATACTGATTATTACCGTCGGACTAATTTGTGTTTCGGTCATCGATATTTTTTTATATAAAAAAAGAAAGCTCCAGTCGCGCATTGCGATCCTTGCCTTTCTTTTTTCCCTCCTCAATATTTACCTGTACTACAAACAAACACTCAAATTCACCTCCGGCAATTATTCCCTGACTTCCATTCTCAGTTTCGTCATCCCGGTTTTTCTTTTCCTTGCCATCCGCGGAATTTCGAGAGACGAGAAACTGGTTAAAAGCCTGAACAGGCTTCGTTAAACAGACCGTTTGTTCTTCCGCCGGCTGTTAATACTTTCTCCCGGGAAACCGCATCAAAACAGGTTAAAACACCCTGTTCGTGGTATTGGAAAGTGAGGATTTAGATTCTAACTTTGAGGAATGGGCATTACGGATATCACTCTATATAATATAATTCGTAAAAGATTGGGCGAACAGGAAACCTATGAGCTGGTGGAATTTATTCATTCAGAGGTAAAAGCTGAACTGGATACAAAAACCCATGTCTTCCTTATCAAAGCAGACAAAGTGGATTTGATTGACAGGATAAATAACACAAGTGCTGAAACAAAATCCGAACTCATCGACCGCATCAATAAGGTAATTGAAGAAGCAAAGGAAACGAAATCAGAACTCATCGACCGTATTAATAAAGTAAGCGAAGAAGCAAAGCAGATAAAATCAGAACTCGTTGACCGCATCAACAAAGTAAGTCAGGAGGCAAAAGAAATAAAGGCAGAACTGACCGACCGGATAAACAATGTAGTTGTTGAAGTAGCGAAAGTAAAATCAGATTTAATTTTCTGGATGGTGGGCTTAACCGTTTTACAATACCTCCTTCTGATGGTAACAAAAAAATTCTTCTGATAAGGATCACAAAAACTTCCCCGTATAGCTCAGTTCTTCTTTTTTTAATCCGGAAGGAATACCTGCAAACACGAGACTGCCGCCCGCGTCGCCGGCCTCCGGCCCCAGATCAATGACCCAGTCGGCGGACCGGATCACATCCGTATTGTGTTCTACCACTAATACAGAATGCCCCTGTTCAATCAGGGCACGAAAAGAAGACAGGAGTTTCGTAATATCGTGGAAGTGCAACCCGGTAGTCGGCTCGTCAAAAATAAAGAGGATCTTTCCGAGGCTTTTCCCTTTTCCGAGAAAAGAAGCCAGTTTTACACGCTGTGCTTCTCCGCCGGATAAGGTATCAGACGATTGTCCCAGTTTAATATACCCCAGTCCCACGTCACTCAGCGGTTTCACTTTCTGAATGATGTCTCGTTCATCCTTAAAAAATCCCAGGGCATCATCCACGCTCATGTCCAGCACATCGTGAATACTTTTGTTACGATAGTGCACTTCCAGCACTTCTTCTTTAAAACGCTTTCCACCACAAACTTCGCAGGTCAGGTGAACATCGGCCAGGAATTGCATTTCCACCACCTGTTCTCCTTCTCCCTTGCAGGTATCGCAACGGCCACCATCCACGTTGAATGAAAAATGTTTGGGCAGAAAGCCCCGCAGCCTGCTCAGGGGTTGTTTGGAAAAAAGATCCCGTATTTCATCGTATGCCTTGATATAAGTTACCGGATTGCTGCGGGACGATTTACCAATGGGATTTTGATCCACCAGTTCGACGCGGCTGATGGATTCAATATCGCCGCTGATAGATTTATGCAGCCCCACTTTGTCGGCAAATTCTCCTTTTATCTTCTGAAGACCCGGGTACAGGATTTGTTTTACCAGGGTAGTTTTCCCGCTGCCGCTGACACCCGTTACCACGCACAGTATATTGAGCGGAAATTCCACCGTAATATTTCTCAGGTTATGCTGACGGGCGCCGCTCACAGTAATTGACTCTCTCCATGCACGCGGTTTTTTAGGCGGCTCAATGGTCATATCGCCACGCAGGTATTGGCTCGTTAAACTTTTTTCATTCTGAATGATTGTCTCATAATCACCTTCCGCAACAATCTCTCCGCCCAGGTGGCTGGCCAGCGGCCCCATATCGATAATATGGTCAGCTTCGCGCATCATCATTTCATCATGCTCTACCACCACCACGGTATTTCCGAGGTCGCGCAATTGTTTCAGCACCACGATCAGCCTTTGCGTATCGCGTGAATGAAGACCGATGGAAGGTTCGTCGAGGATATACAGGGAATTGGTGAGGTTGCTACCCAGGGAACGGGTAAGTTGTATCCGCTGGCTTTCCCCCCCGCTCAGCGAGTTGGCCAGCCGGTTGAGGGTCAGGTAACCCAGTCCCACATCCAGCAAAGTAACCAGGCGGTTATGGATTTCTGTGAGGATCCGTTTGGCTACTTTTTGCTGAAATCCGGAAAGGGAAATTCGTTTGAACCAGTCCGTTAGTTTATCCACCGGCATCTCACAGACCTCCCCAATATGAAGTCCCCCGATCTTTATATACAAGGCTTCCGGACGAAGCCGGTAGCCCTTACAATCCGGACAGTCGGTCCGGCCGCGGTACCGCGAAAGCAAAACCCGGTACTGAACCTTGTACAGGTTCTTTTCCACTTCCGCAAAAAAATCATTGATCCCGCTGACCTCTTTATTCCCTTCCCACAAAAGCGCGTATTGCTCTTTGCTGAGATCCATGACGGGTTTGTGCACCGGGAACCGATATCCGGAGGATGTTCTGATGAAATGATCTTTCCAGGCGCTCAGTTTCTCTCCTTTCCATGGCGCCACAGCTCCTTCGTATACACTTAACCGTTTATCGGGAATCACGAGGTCTGCGTCAATACCCAGCACCTGGCCGAAACCTTCGCATGTGGGGCAGGCTCCATAGGGATTATTAAAAGAAAAAAGATTGGGTACGGGTTCTTCAAAACGAATCCCATCCATTTCAAAGCGATTGCTGAATGGCAATTGCTCTTCTCCGTTGATTTCCAGCAGCATCCCTCCCTCACCCTCATAAAAGGCGGTTCCGATGGAATCAGCCAGCCGGTGCAAATCGTCTTCATCAAATTCTTTTACCACAATCCGGTCAATCAGCAAATAAGCATTGCCTTTGGGAAGTTTTGGTACTCCGGTTTTGGTGGTTTTTCCTGAAGAACCGGCTCCCTCGGGTAAAAGATCTTCAATCCTGACCGTTTCCTTATTAATATAGAGCCTTGCAAAACCTTTCTGTAGAAGAATGTTAAGCTCTTCGGTCGTATTCCTGTTGGTATGCTGCTTAAATGGCACCAGCATCAGCACTTTATCCCCTGGTTTCCGGGACCGGATACTGCTGATTACATCCTGCACATCGTCCTTTTTCACTTCCTTTCCCGAAACCGGCGAATAGGTAGTGCCCACCCTCGCAAAAAGCAACCGGAGATAATCATACATTTCCGTCATGCTGCCTACCGTGGACCTGGGCGTGCGGGTGGTAACTTTCTGCTCAATGGCGATGGCCGGGCAAAGGCCCTTGATATAATCCACATCGGGTTTGTCCATCCTGGCCATAAACTGCCGGGCATACGCGCTCAGGCTTTCTGCATAACGGCGCTGACCTTCAGCAAACAGCGTATCGATCGTCAACGAAGATTTGCCCGATCCCGATACACCGGTAACCACAATAAATTTATTGCGTGGGAAATCAACCGAAACGTTCTTCAGGTTATGTACCCTGGCGCCCCTGATTTGTATCGGATCCGGCGTTTTTTTGCTTCCCGGATGAACCGGTATCTTTTTTGATTTAGTAGTGACTGCCATAAATGAGAACAACAAATATATTGGAACTGATGCTTTTAGAAATTGATTTCCCAATTCAGGAAATACCGGGGAGACCTATTAGAACAAATAATTTTCCCAAAATGTTGTTTTTTCCAAAAATTGTATATCTTTATTTCCTGATTAAAATTTTTATCACAATAAAATAAATTTTATCGAGTAAGCACTTCTACACCGAAAAGCCAAGCGTTCTAAAATCCAACATATATCCTATCACCTTAAAAACCGTAGAAGTTTATGAATTCGCTACGTACGAAAACCGATCATGAATTAATCCATTCGTTTCGCGACGGCGACTTACAGGCCTTAGAGGCTCTCGTAATCCGCCACAAGGACAAGCTGTACACATCTATTCTCTTCCTCGTCAAGGACAAGTATCTGGCCGAGGACATTTTCCAGGACGTTCTGATTAAGATTATCGACACCATCCGTGGTGGCCGGTACACAGAAGAAGGCAAGTTCCTTCCCTGGGCAATGCGCATTGCACACAACCTCTGCGTGGATCATTTCCGCAAGGTGAAAAGGACACCCACCATCAAGACCAGCGATGACCGGGACATTTTCGAGGTCATTAATTTCACAGAAGACGGTGCTGACGTAAAAATCATGAAAAGGCAAAGCCACGACCGTGTACGACGGATGCTGGACCTGCTTCCTGAAGATCAGCGCGAAGTCATCATTCTGCGTCATTATGCCGACCTCAGCTTTAAGGAAATCGCCTCTTTGACCAACTGCAGTATCAATACGGCCCTGGGTCGCATGCGGTACGGGCTGATTAACCTGCGCAAAATGATGACCGAAAAAAGAATCGCCTTATGATCTAACCTCTACACTCTTTTTTCTGAAATTATCTGCTTCCGGTGTAAAAAGCCGATCAATAAAAGATCGGCTTCCGCACCGGAAGTTTTGTTTACAATGGACAATTGACAGTTGACAATGGACAATTGCTGATTGCTCAACCGATAACATTATTCATTCAAAGTACCCATTGTCCATTGTCAACTGTCAATTGTCCATTCACTTAAACGCTTTCAACCCGCAATTCAGCCATCCCGCAAATTCAGCCGGTTTCGGGGTATAACCCTTGGTATAAGTAAGCGCCTTTTCTCCCGGGCTAAGGATCGCGTACTGGGGCTGCTGAACGGAGTTAAAATTTTCCGACTGAAAAGTTGCCCATTTGTCGCCCACTGTTACAATGTTTTTATTTGCATGATCCTTTGTGGTATAAACCATCTGCGAGCTGGCTGGTAAAAGTCGTCGTTCATCCACATACAGGGACACCACCACAAATGAATCCCGCATCAGTTTTTTTACTTCCTGGTCGGTCCACACATTCTCTTCCATCCTGCGGCAATTCACACAGGCCCAGCCGGTAAAATCGATCAGCAGTGGTTTATTTTCTTTTTTCGCCCGGGCCAGTGCCTGTTCATATTCCCGCATGGGCTCAACCCCTTTTTCACAATTCACGGGGTTTTTATAAACAGAATAGCAGAGGGGTGGTGGAAATCCGCTGATCAGGGTCAGGTTGGCGGCCTGCGTATTGGTTAGCCCCGGAATGAGATAAAGGGTTCCGGCCGCAAAGAGGATAATAAACCCGATCCGGACAGGCCCGAATCTTTTCACCGGGCTGTCGTGCGGGAAACGGATCCTGCCCAGCAGATATAAAGTCAGCAGCAATCCGATCAGGACCCAAAATCCAATGAATGTCTCTCTTTTTACCAGTCCCCATTGCTGAACCAGGTCTGCGTTTGAAAGAAATTTTACTGCCATAGCCAGTTCCAGAAAACCCAGCACCACCTTAACGGATGTGAGCCAGCCGCCGGATTTTGGCAGGGAATGAAGCCATCCGGGAAACAGGGCAAAGAGCGCAAAGGGCAGGGCCAATCCCAACCCGAATCCGCCCATTCCAAAACTAAGCTGGGTTGCACCCCCGTTATTGGATAAAGCTCCGGCAAGCAGGGTGCCCAGGATCGGCCCGGTACAGGAAAAGGAAACGATGGCCAGGGTCAGGGCCATAAAAAATATGCCCGCAATAGTGCTTCCGCCGGACTTACTGTTTACAGAATTGGCAACACTGCCCGGCAGGTTGATTTCAAAATAGCCGAAGAACGAAATGGCAAATACCACGAAAATCACAAAAAAGCCCAGGTTGAGCCATACATTGGTGGAAATATTATTCAGCACTTCCGGATCGGTATGATCCAGCAGATGGAATGGAATACTGAGTAATATATAAATCAGAAAAATAAAGAATCCGTACAGGATGGCATGACCCGGGCCCTTTTGCTGATTGCCCGTTTTCTTTGTAAAAAAAGAAACCGTCAGCGGAATCAGCGGAAACACGCAGGGGGTCAGCAGGGCAATAAAGCCGCCTGCGAGTCCCAGCAGAAAAATACTCAGCAGGCCCTTACCTTCTGTTCCCGTATCCCCACAGGGACGCACCGGATGCTTCAGATCGATCGTGGTGATCCGGATGCGCGCACCGGAACTTACGCCGCCTTCCAGCTCTGCCATGAAAGGATAACTGCCGGAGTAAAATTCATCGTTCCGTCCGTAAAAAAAATTGAGGGTTCCCAGCAAATGCCCGGGCACTGTACCACGGATACCGAGCGGCACGGTAAATTTAACAGAACTGTCGTACAAATTAAAAACTGCATTACCGAACAAAGCGACGCCCTGTTTTACCGGATTGCTTTCGGAATGGAATGGCTTTTTCGCATTAATGGAGGAGTCTGCAAATTCAATGACCATCGAAGCGGTTCCGCTGATATCCTGATCAGGACCATATAACTGCCAGCCCGGTTTAATGGCTGCTTTAAAAATCAATTGGTAGCTGTTCCCGTTTTTTACCGAAGAAACCTGCCAGCTGAGGGCTGAACTGTCCTGTGCATGAAGCCGGGGAAAGGATACGAAAAGCAGAAGCAGAACGGCGGACCATTTTGGCATAGCGGGAAAATCTAGGTATTTGCCAATTCGGCCTGCCAGCTTACAGACTGAATTTTTCTGTTCATCAATATCTGTCTGAAAAGGATCTTTCCGTCGGTATTGCCAAGCAATTCGGAAGTGGCCCGTTCCGGATGTGGCATCAAACCAAATACATTCCGGTTTTTATTGCAGATGCCCGCGATATTGCGGCTGCTCCCGTTCGCATTGGCAGTTGCAGTTATATTTCCTTCCTCGTCACAATATTTCCAGAGAACCTGGCCGCCGGATTCCAGTTCATCGAGGGTTCTTTCATCCGCAAAATAACGGCCTTCCCCATGCGCGATGGGGATTTTGAGGGGACGGGCGTTTTCCTGCTGAAGAAAAATATTTTTACTGATGAACTGCTGGCTGGCATTGCGCAGCAGGACTCCCGGCAGCAGATGGGATTCACACAATATCTGGAAACCATTACAAATACCCAGCACCATACCTCCGCGCTCCGCAAATTGAATTAATGGTTGCATCAGGGGACTGAATCTGGCAATTGCCCCGCACCGCAAATAGTCCCCGTAGGAGAAGCCACCAGGCAGCACGATGCAGTCTTCCGTGGAAAACATGCTTAGATCATTGTCCTTATGCCAGAGCATAACCACTTCATGGCCAAGATCTTCCTGCAGGGCAAATTGCACATCCCTGTCGCAGTTGGATCCCGGAAATACGATAACCCCGAATTTCATGTACTGGTTTTACCAGGTAAAGGTAATTCTTTCTGCTGAATGGGGAAATCAGAGGAGGTAGTTCACTACGATCGCGACTGCGAAACAAGTCCAGTAGAGAAGCAGCACAGGCGTTTTTTTTACCGGGTAGAACCAGGCTGCAGAATGGAAAACGGCAAAGGGCATTGCCGTAACGATCCAGTTTTCATATGATTCCGCTTTATTGATCAGGATCATCAGTACGCCCACGATCAGAAATACGAGCACCAGGCTCCAGCTTTTTCGCACGTGGATAAGCATTTTATTCAGATTGTTCTGAACAAAAATTCCGCCGATAACAAATGGAATGATCAGCATACTGATTCCGGCAGTGATCCAGATAAAATTTGGAATGGCCGGCAGGGAGAAATGAATACCCGGCAGCAGGTTTCTCCATTTCAGTCGCTGCGTGAAATACAATACCAGGATCAGAAAATAGTAGGGGGAAGTAAATCCGATAAACCCCACAAACCATTCCCGGATCCGGAAGGGACGCATGATCAGTAAAGCAAAAAACAGGAGGATCAGAAAAGCAATCGCCGGCATATACAACAGCGTCGCCAAACCAATGAATAACCCGATATTAAAAATGGAGGAAACGGGTGAGCTGCTGTTATATAAGGCGATCATTCGATGCCAGATCCAGATGATAATCGAATTAACCAACAGCGGGGCAGAAAAATGCGACCATTCCGGCAATAAAGAAGTGACAAGAATATAAGCCATGCCCGGTAAATAATTCGCCCTGGGCAAAATTTTATGATAATTACAGATGCTGTTCAGTAAAGTGGCCTGCGAAAATAACAGGACAAAACTGAGGATGGCAAATGGAAGCGCAGCATGGCCGAACAGGGAATTCAGGCCCGTTAAAATGTACCGGTAAATATAATTATCTGCCGGATGCAGCAGGGGTGAATACGGATGAAGGAAAAGAGAAAACTTCAGCACCAGGGCGTATATGAACAGCAGCAAGGCATTGGTTGACGCCTTTTGTTTAAAAATACCGATCACCGGCAGGTTGTTTTAAAAATCTATTTTAGCAAAACAAAGATAATTCCTGAACAGGCAAGGTATCACAATTTGCGTTCCGCTGATCTGTTTTCCGAACCTGGTCATAAATTCATACCCCTTATCCAGGTTTCGGAGCGTTGGATAACGGGTGAGTTTTCCTTCGGGTGAAATGCTTTGATCTGCCAGCAATACCGTTCGCCTTTCATATTGGTTGTACAGAATATGCAATGCGCCGCCTGTATTCACCATCTTGTGGGAGATCAGGCTGTTTCCTTCATCGTCGTACTGGCTTTTTGCGAGCACATTACTCCATTCAAGATTGCTGTTCTTATCGAAAGAAAGAAACATGATATTTTCCGAATTGTACCGGTTGATATTATTTCCCATGCCATACCGGTTCCAGGGAGAGTAGGGATTGTAAAAAGGAGAATAATAGTCCACCTGATAGGGACCTCCGCCCAAATAATCCCAGCGGTTAAATCCATTTCCCCGGGATGTGGTATATTCCGATTCGCCGATCACCAGATAACCGCCATCTTTCTTCACTACGATATTTTTTATGAAGAAATCATTAAAGGCCATTTTAATCCCGGACTCGGTGCTTTTTGCCAATGTCCGGAGTTCGTCGCTGAAAATGGTCAGGGTTTCCTTTATTTTATCGTCCTTTTCCTTATCCCAGATCACGGTATAGAGGCCCTCAATATTTCCGCGGCGTTGTTTATAATAAAAAGCTGAAATCAGGTAGCGTTTGTTGTTATTATCCACTTTAATATGCAGTTCGTCCAGCACCCGGTCGCCCACTCCCAGATCCTTAATCGAAAATGTGTCCGAGCGGGCAGCTTTTGTGACCAGTGAAACACGCGAAACGTATTCGCCGCTGCTGTTGGTCAGGTACTTTGCGAACACCAGCTGTCCACCGTTATCCAGTGAAAAACTGGTAAATGCTGTATTGCGGTCGTCCACGCTCATGTCAATCCGATGCCTGTCCTGCAATTCCAGATTAGCATTAAAAAGAAAAGTGGTGAAGACATAGTTCTTTGGATTCCTGCTGTTGATCTTCAGAATCATCAGGCTTTGCTTATCCTCACTGACCACATGGGTATAAATTTTATTATTACTGAAAGTTCTTACCTGTGTGGTATCCAGATCTACCGGATCGCTTAGCCGCTTTCCCTGTCCGTCCAGTTTAACCGCCGTAAAATGAACGATGTTCCGTTTCTCGTATTCATACATCATATAGAAGAAATCCGGGTATTGCACAAACTCGATATTGGTATATTTATCCGGCAGGTAATCCAGCGGAACCCGTTGGATCAGCTTCATTTCATCATTGTAAATGGAGATCGCATTGCTGCTGCGGTTATTCTTAAAAACCAGGATATTTCCGGAAACGCGGCCTATTATTTCAAAATTCGTACGGCGGCTGTCTTCCTGTTCAGGCTCCGAATACTGGATATGTTGCGCCTGCATCAGGATGGGTAGGAGTAGGAGCAGGGCAAAGAATCTTAGTTTCATAAAATATGCGCTTGATATAGATTGGTACAAGGAGTAAGTTACTCAAAACTCCGTTCAGAATCTGTTAATTTCATCCTATTCCCTATATCTTTGTGCGGGTTATCCGGACCCCTTATTGTTTGCCTTTGAAAAATTCGTCCTATACTAAAAACCGACAAATAACATATACTCCGTGAGCAAACAAATGAATAAGGCCACGATCGCCAATCTGGTTATTGCCTTAGGTATTATTTACGGAGACATCGGTACTTCTCCGCTTTATGTATTGAATGCCATCATCAATGGAAGGGTGATTTCCGATCTGCTGATCCTGGGCAGTCTTTCCTGTATCATCTGGACGCTCACCCTGCAAACCACCGTCAAATATGTATGGCTTACCTTAAACGCCGACAATAAGGGAGA